>Ga0210040_10000608_pt1 | contig 59316 bp, 38 predicted proteins | sample CryGeyCG12114_NA_FD_185462 | JGI IMG/M metagenome (GOLD analysis project Ga0210040, IMG submission 185462) | Groundwater microbial communities from aquifer - Crystal Geyser CG19_WC_8/21/14_NA (SPAdes) (version 2) | ecosystem: Environmental > Aquatic > Deep subsurface > Groundwater | place: USA...
GGGTGAGTGAATTTTTTTGTAATTTTGTGTTAACAAAATAATTTGCTTTCTTAATTATCAGTAAGTAACTTAAGGATTAACATCTGCTTGGAATTTGCTTACTACATATTAATAGTTTAGTTTTGTCCTACGTCTGTATGCACAGTTAAATGGTGTAATCCTTCTTAGGGAATTTTTGAACAAAAATGATTAGCTGTTTGATGTTAATAATATTCATGATAGAAACAATTGAATGCAACAGATTATAAAATATTTGTTTGGCAATACTTGTATTATACACTATACATATACACTACAAAGACAATACGACAATACGAGCATTGCATAATGCTAATTAAAGATTGAGCATCTACTACGCAGGTGCAACCAACGTATGCTAGAAGTTAGCGTCACTTTCTCTATCTTTAGTTTTGGTGGGATTGTTCGAACTGGTTTATGTTTGTTTTTTAATTTTTAATTAGTATTTTTAACTGATCTTTTAGATTTCCCATTAAAATTAAAATTTTTACCCTTCCTTTGATGCGGAGCTATAGCTTTCGTATCTTACTGTAACTAATTTACCCTGACCTTTAAATGGTAGTCTGTAGAAATTGTTGAGTGGCGTGAGTACCGTACAAAGTTAAGTGAGCAAGGAATAAGATTTTTTTTGCATTCCTGTATCAAATGAAAATACTTATTGTGAATTAAGGGGGATTTTAAGATTTAACAAGTTGACAAGTGCAGCACTACTGACACCACGACCAATCATCATTATCTAAATACCTGTGTCCACAAGTACGACTTTACTAATACTTTAAGCATATTTTGTCGCACATTTGTTTGCACTTTTGAATGCAAAGTAAATAAACAAATTAGAAAGGTGAAAGCATTCTAATTGTAAAGCAAATCTTTTCGTCTTGCCACATTTTGCACCTCTGAACTACAATTTGAGAATTGCTACCAATTTTCTCCTGATTTTTTTATAAACTAACCAAGCTGTGAATGTAAATGTATCTAAATCAAAAGATTTGTTGCTGAAGTGTCTTTATTGTGAAACTGTCACAAGTCCCCTCCATTCCATTTTATTTCAACACCAATGCCCTAATGAGAACAAATGATCCATGCCAGTGAGATGTGTCTCCTGAGGAATTATTGAAGGACACATTATTATTTCTCCCTATACATTGTGTATAGTAATCTCAATATGTGTTGTGCATTCAACCCTAAAAACCTCGGGTCTCATTTGTTACTAAATAAAACTAGTAATGCGTATAAACCACCATTTGCGTGATAGCTTTTATACACATTATACACTACAAGATAAAATCGAACCATCCTGTAACATTCGATTTCCTTTCTAAATCTTTTGTTCCAAATATTTGTATGGAATTTCAAATTCCAATAGTATTCTTCAATGTATTTTTTCTGATACAAATATTAGACTCCTAACCTGCCAACTAACTACCGCTATTCATTTTTGATTCCTTTTGTGGAATCTTCTCGCTCACTAACTGTAGGGAAACTTAGCCAACAAATTTCCCCAGAGTTTTCAAAAGGGTTGAAGCCAAAAGTTAGCGAACTTATCATCATGAGATCAAAAAGCCACTTACAGGACAGACAAGAAACTAAATGAAAGAGCAAAGCTGACGCTAACATTATTATTATTATTATTATTTCCTTCCTCCATTATTTATTTATTGATTAAAGTGTTGATAGTTGATGACAGCCCTAGATTATTACACATCATATTATTGTTGCTAGTATTGAGTAGGAAATAGCACTTTCCTTCCATATATAATATTCCATACGGAGCGCCCGTAAAAAACAAAAGAACAACATGATCACGTATTCTCTTTGTGTACACTCACTCAGACAGTCAAGTCTATAAAATATGGAAAAAATCTTGTTCTGAAGGGGAAACCTATAATGGTGGTAGGTAGTGGTATAGTATGTCTGTGTATTTTGTGTGCGTCAGTCAAAGGAAATCCTTCTTTTACTTTTCTTGTCTCCCTAAGAAGATTATACTTTAACTTGCTTTCTCTCTCTTTTCGCTTGCTTGGGTTGGGAAAACTATGTTGTTATTGTATTCTCATCGTTCGCTCCTTCCCAAGGTAGGATTAACTCCCCTCTCTGTAGCTCTCGCACAATTTCATATATAGGAAAGGACCTGCATTGAATTTCCTTTATGCTGTGATGTTATTATTTTGTGGAACTAACTTTGATTTGCCCCCACACGGTGTGAACGTGTGTGCGTATTTTATATATGAGGGCACCCAACCGGGGCTCCGAAACCAATTCTTATGAATAGCACGTCGCCCAAATGAATGCAATGTTTTGCATACAATGTTGTATTCAATAGGATAGATTGTGTGTATCATAGTCAGCACAATGTTATGTGTTTTTTTGGAAAATTGCTGATGTTTTGAGTACCGATTTTCCCGTTTTGAGCAGTCTTATGTATGCTTTTTAGCATTCTTTTTGGAGCAGAATTTTGAATGTTTTTGGGAAGACATTGGGACACAATGTATTGGGAGTATAGTGAGTGAAAGGGGGAGAAAAAAGAGATAGGGAGCTAGTATACATGGAATTGGAAATGTGATTACACTTTAGTATTGGAAAAGGACCCTAATAGATGCAGAAAAGGGCTTAAGAGCTAATAACACAAACGACTACTAACCGTGAGTGACACCATACGTGTTACAGGGGTGGATGAATCCAATCTTTTATTCATTTTCCTCAGTCAGTCCACATGGTTCCTCGATCATGGATATAGGAATTGATTTCATCTTTGTATGCATGTCCTACTGCTTTTGCATTCGGGAGAGAGAATGAGAATGGTTAATGTCGTTTTAACAAGTTAATCGGCTTGACTGTTTTCTTCATTACTACAATCTGTAGTGTCAACTTCTCGGCGGGGGTTCTGTATAAACTATCTATTGGTATTGTCTATGTGAGAAAGTTGAATTGAATTTTGTGTAAAACGATTAGATTTATAAATTTGAAGCAACGCATGCAAGCTACTTTTTTTATAAATGCGTTATCATTTTTGATCAATATTTTGTACTGATTTTTTTTGTTATTTTCCCATTCTACAGGTATGGTTCAAAAACCGCCGAGCCAAATGGAGGAAACGGGAACGAAATGCGATGAATGCAGCAGCGGCCGCTGCCGCAGCCGCCGATTTCAAATCCGCCGTAGCCAATCAAGTCCACGTAGCAGCCGCTGCACATCATCATCACCACGCTATAGCTCATCATCCCCATCAAAATCCTTTCACCATGCACCACCATCATCATGCTGGAAGTGCAGGAGCCGCTGGAGGATTCAACTCTTTATATGAGACAGATCAACTGGTTTCTTCCTATCCGTACAATAGTTACACAAACTGCTGGCCCAAGGCGAGCTCCTTAGGACCAAAGGCAGGATCTGCAGCTGCGGCTTTCGCCGCTGCTGCCGCTAGTTCTTGGCCATTGTCCGCCTATTCTGCCGCAGTAGTGGGTACTACAGGATCTTCGGGTGTAGGTGCAAATAGTGTAAATAATGTGTCATCATTGAGTGAAGTGACACCTATGGATTCGGGGCCAACTGGCTCTGGGTCTTCAAGTGTGTCCTCAACGTCTTCTTATGGACAACCGTACTATAGGTAATAATGGTTAGTGGCAGAATTCTGATATTTTGAGTTGGGGGTAAAGTAGACGGGTAGAGTGTATGAATAAAAGATTGTGCTACATTTTGTCGATTTTATTTTAATTTTATGGAATGTTGAGCATGATTACAGGTAATTTCTCATGGTTTTCTGTACTTAATTTTCCGTGCATGCGGTTCAAGTATTATCAACATTTTATTTTTACACATTAGTGATATTGATATTATTACATGGAACTATAAACTGTGAAGCTAGGAAAAGTTTAACTAAAAGGGAGGGTTCCGGGGAGTAGACATGCTAGCGAAACTTCCCAGGCTCGATTCCTGGCTCCAACCAAATATTTAACATTGCTATATTACAACTTGTTCATCATTTTTAGCACGGATTTTTTTGTTTTGCGATCATTTTGCAATTTGTATCATCCTATCATGCCTGTTCGCATTTTGAAATGCTTTAGCTGGAGAAATAATATGACATGCCTAGATTTGCAATTTGCACGTGCTTGCAGTCTATAGTTTATCCGTTTCATAGATTTATATGGAAAAAAGTAAAAAGAATCTTAAACATAGCACAGAAGAAAAAGCACATTTGGTCTTCTTTTGCATTTGCAGTGATCAACTGACAGTAAGCTCCTTGGCACAACTGAGACTCCGTGCAAAACAGCATTCAACTGGGAGCTCATTCATTTTTGGCAACAACAATTCCATAGACATTTCAGGATCTCTGAATTCTCTACAAAAGTTCAAAAACTTATCTCCTTCACTGTACACCAGTGGTGGCTCTGGGGAAAACGAATCCCCTGTCACTGGAGTTAGGGGCAGTCCAGAAGCTGTTTTTATTTCTTCATCCTCTGTCTCACCTTCCTGTCAATTCGCTAAATAAGGAAACGATGGCAAGAATCTTTTGTGGTGTTTATTATAAGAATTTAATGCTACTTGCTAACTAAAAGTGGTTCAAAAAGTTTCTTCACTAAAAAACTAAATAAGACTACTTTCCATTTGGGCTTTACATGTATTTGATGTCTCAAGGCTGTTTCGTAGATCTCAAGGTGGAAAGTTAATAAATTAGTTTTGTAAATTGTTTTGCTGAGAAATAAGAAGTAATCCTGGGAGCATAGTAAATGCTATTTGAGACGCTTAAATGATTATTTCTGCTGTACAGTATTATTTAGGTATGGTACTCGGTAGAATGAGAGAAAATCGTATTTGTTTTGTATATCATCTCAATGTAGCTTTGTAAAGTATTAGCTGTACCGGTCCCTGCCAATTCCGTATATTTTGCTCTTATAGTTTATCATGAAATAAAAATGTTGTGGTGTGAAACCAATGATTTTCAATGCTCGGTAAATTCCAAATTAGCAGTCTAGTTTTTGGATTTATGAGTTCACATAAGATGACAACTTTATTGTTCAACTTACAGAAATACAATGAAAAAAACACGGGGAAAAAAACTCGCTGGAAATGTTTTCTTCCATGGGGCTGGGGAAGATCTTCATTTACTGTAATGACATAAAAAATTCATGATTAGTATTTGAGCATCATTTTGTTTTTTGCTCTCAAACCCAAACACACGAAACTGACAAATCTGAAGTCTACAACACAAAAACTTGTACGAGTATAAGTACCAACGAGTTCTCAAAAATTAAAACAAAGTACGTCATTATAATTTGCCGAAAGTTTTGTCATCATCGAACTCGAAGTACTGATTTCCCAAACCAAATATAGTTGCATCACAAACAAAACTACTGAAAAACGAAAGCATAAACAAAGCATTACAAAATATCTTCACTGCCAAAGTTGGAAGAGTGAGAACTAAAGTCAAAGAAAAAACAGAAAACCAAAATCTTCCATGCTTTAAAAAAATTGAGAAAGTTGTTAACAATCATATCACACGAAACTTCAAGTTTGGTCAAAAATAATACCTTGTGTAAATATAATATTCAGCTTCCAATATTGATATATTTCCCATGCAGTCACCGAATACGAAAATTGAACTAACTGATTGACAACTAATGGTTGAACGTTGAAATGTGAATAATCATATATATTGCATACAATGTTGTTTGCAACGGGATTTTATACTTAAAAATTACAGTTTACCATAAAAGAATAGGAAAAAAGTTCTCCCGAACGTTTACTTTCTCGTCTATTAAATGACAAAAATACAAAAACAGTGACACAGTGGAGTTGACGCGAAAAGTACAGATTGAAGCCACCAATGATTCCCAGATGTAACCAAGCGATGAGTAAAGCAGCATGAGATAGAAGAGACACGTAATTAGCATTTAAACATTATTAGACAATTAGAGTTCCCGAATCATCATATTGTTATTAGAAATCATAGATACATCCCCAGAAAATTGGTTCTCCCATAACGTAATCCCAAAAATTTATTTTTCTACCCCTCTTCCCACCAACTAACTACATACAACTACGAAATATATATTTTCAATGCGTTAAATCGAGAATTCAGAGTGCTCAAACGGGTTTCATACCTTTTTGGCAGCAGCCTGTCCAACTTTAACCTTTTTGGTTCCACGGACCTTCTTCATTCTGTTCTTACGCTCCTTCCTCTGCTTCCTGGTGGTCTTTCCTCGTTCGTACAAACCATGCTGCAAACATAACCAATATCCTTTTAGAAAACCATTCCACATTCAATTCATAAAAAGTGTGTCTAAAGGCATTATGAAATGAGTGGTAGACTTACTCTTTGCAGTCTGTATTTAGGTTCGAATTTCTTAGCAAAATCTAGAGTATCGTAGATTAGGGCAAAACCAGAACTCCTGCCACCACCGAAAGCGGTTTTGAATCCGAATACAAAGACAACATCTGCTGTTGTTTTATATAATTTTGCTAGCTTTTCTCTAATTTCAGTTTTGGGGAGACTGGCACGTCCAGGGTGAAGAACATCGACGACCATTTGTCTTCTGGCGAGAAGACGATTGGTCATGAACTTCCTAGTTCGAATTGTAGCCGTTCCTTCAGCCTGAGTGTTGCAAAACGATTACAAAAAAGACGCAGTTAATAAAAAGAACAGTCCGAAATGATGATTGACAAGTTAATCTAAGGGTTAAAAAAGAAAAGATTTAGCCTTTTCGATTTAACTGATTATCAATCCTCAAAAATTAAAACAATTTACGATCATTGCTACGCTTCCGAGAAGTTTGTCGTCATTGGACATCAAATCAGTTCAAAATCATTTCAACAAGCGAGTGGAAAACGGCAACTCCATTTTGACACTTTAACTTTAAATAATACATTTGAACGAAAGAAAGAAAAACGCTTACCATGTTTGTAACTCCAATAGTTTGTAGTCCTTATGAAATCTTTTTTCACTTAATATAGTTAGAATACTGCAAAACAATCATAAAAACATTAGAAATCTGTCTAAAACGCTAAAACAACGCAGGGAAAGAGACGACGGTTTCAAAAAGAATCAATGCGGCTAACAATTTAAATCTTGGCGGCCTTTGCTACGATTCCTATATATTGTGCAGATTCCCATAGAGTAGTAAAATTTTTTATGCATTTCTTATGCTACCAGCTACGCATTGCTAGCTGCCATAGGATGCTGAATTTGAAGCCCCAAACCAAACTACATTTCAACAATTTAATATATTATTTAATCATTTTTCAACATTTCAGGATAGAAGAATCCTGCACAGATGTTGCCAAAAGTTTTTAAAGTAGCTGAATTGAACGCTTTATAAGTACGATGGTGCTGATTCAGTTGTGAAACAAAAAATTTAATTCAGCAGACACACACTCTCTTTATTCCAAATGCAGTAAAATGTTCTTATGAGCTCAATGGAATCTTAATAAATTAAATGCTAAACGTAAAGCACATTTATGACAACAATTTATTTTTGGAAATGATAGCGATATACACAACGACGATTCCCATCATAGCTGCCAAATGTTCCTGCAAACAAATATACCAAAAATTCAATTCTATTTTTCATAATAAAGTGATATAATGATACAAAGTCCTCTAAAGAAACCAAGAATAAACGCATCCATCCAATTTAAAAATGTAGTACTCACAGAATTGAGCCATGGTCCAGTGTATGCTCCGGGGTGATGGATAGTCAAAGTGACCAATGGTTCAGCCTTTGGTGGGAGGCCAGCTTTGACGGCCTAAATTTCAAAGTTATTAGGACAATGAATATCTTTTTGGTTGACAATATAATATAAACGCAACAAACAAAGTAATGTTTATCTATTAAATTAAATCGGCAAGGGCTTTTACCTTGCGGTAAGCACTGTAGCCCTCATGATCGAACACTCGGATCAGATGATCCCCACGGGTGGCTTTGGAAAGTTCTTCAGTCCAGCTGACTTGGAGCCTACCATCAGGTATTTGAACAACTTGGTGGAACTCATTATTAGCTTCCGCATAAAGTCCTCCATCGACAGAGAGAGCACCTTCTCCACAGCTGATTTCAAAATCAGCTACATAAGCAATATTGGTTAGAACACTAGCGTCTAAAGTGGTGTACCCCTTGGATGATTTTACAGTAGCTTTGGTGCAGGAACCGCCATCAACTAAATAAAAAATAGAACGAGAATGGATCTGAAAATATATTTTACTTCAACATTGAAATACTCAAGATGTTTAAAATTTGACTTACCGTGACTGATCGCCGCACAGGCGAATAAAAATGCAAAGCACACCAAAGATTTCATACTCAAGCAGTTTAGGGTTTCAAACGATAGATTAATACTAAAAAACGTAATTTACAGTTTAATGCCAACTTTTAAGAACGATTTGGAATCCTACGAAATCTTTCTCCTTTCCTTACCAAACTGAAAAAGTCGACCATATATAAAGTGTCAAACAAACACAGTTTAAAATTTTGCGCCGGAAAACGTGTACAACTGTACACAGGATTTGTCAGTTTCCTTATTTTTCGTTGATAAAGCTTTGGTGAGGTGGAATTTAAATCAGATCCAGTAGAAGTAGATATGAAAAAGATTATAAGGGCATTTACTGCAAATTCTAGTTGAAAATACCGGAAAAGTCTGTCATTGAAAATTAAATTAATCATAAATGAAAAAGTAGCGTAGTAATATTATGTAGAACAAGTTTTGTAATATCATGCATAAGGACGAATTGCACAATCCCATGCATAAATTCCATAACCGAATTGAACAAGATCTAATAGATGAATATTTTTCGGATTAAATTGAAATAAACAACATGGCCGCAGTACATTTTGTGCATTTGTAATTCATAGATGGCAATGCTGTCCTAAGAATTCCGAGAACTGGATTCGAGATTTCCATGGAACTTAATGTTAAATTCAATAGCGATGAACTACAAAATCCTACTACTGGCGTTGTGTTTACTCATTTAGTCATAAGACAAAATCTGCTTTCCACTTTTATGAAATAAATACTCAAAAAAATCTTCACCAAATATCCATCAGTGTAAAGCATTTAGTCATTTGCACAAACTTTTATTATTACATATATTTATCAGCAAAATATAATAGATAGATAGCTACATGTATACAAATCGTATATAGCTTAAAGAGGTACGTTCTAAAATATCAAGGTGCGTTACAATCATTTTCTTTGTATCTAGCAGTGCGAACAGCCAAAATGGCCACAATTTGCGATCCACATATAATAACAGCGCATACTTAATTCAGTACAACAAATTATCCTTATACTTATATAATACTACGGGTGGGTGAAGGTGGGCTTTCTACTAAATATAATTGTGATCGGTAACAAAAAAAAAAGCACAACCTTAACCTTTTATGACTCTTAAACAGTATATAGTAGTATCATGTCAGCAAAAAATATTAGATTCTCCATCCATGTGTATCACTAGGTCACAACAATTCTCCAGTTTTTGGTCGTACACAACCAAATAGTGTACCAATAAGATTCCTCTAAAAAACGGTTATCTAAACCACTGAGACCAGAATGTGGGCCCCCCTTCATTGCCCCCATTTCTAGTAGCCTGCTGCGGTCCCTGGGATTTATTCGTCAACCCCAGTGTCCCACTATTACTACCCTTTTTTGCCGACTTGAGTGTGAAATTCTTATGGAACGTGGACATCTTTTCCCCGCTCCCATTTGTATTACTATGGCTGTAACTACTGCCACCAGATTCTGGCTTACTAACCACATTGTTAGTACCACTACTACTATTATTATTTGGTGTCGACGGAATGGGACTTTTCCCGAGTCTGGAGACCAATACGGGAATACTACTAACTCCACTTTTACCTGGACTAAAATTATTATGACTGCTCGTGGAACCTCCCGCTTCGGAATTGAAACTTTTATTATTAACATTAGCATTATGATTATTACTATTATTATTATTGTGACTACTATTGGGACTTCGGGTGGAATGGGTAGTCGTGCCACTACTGCAATTGCTCCCACTGTAGCCCATTCTTTTCAAAGTGGAGGATCGGACGGAGCTGGTGCTGTGCATAATTCCTTCTGGGATCCCAGACCTGAGACTAATGGGAATTCGACTACTTTTGCTGCAGCTCGCCACAGTGCCCGATGAGCTATTATGACTGAGCGGACTGTTGTTCGCACTTTTGCTAGTCATGTGTCCAATAAGAAATGAGGAATTGGGACTACAGCTTAAATCCTCCTGGTGAGCAGTGGCAAATTGGACTTCACCCACTAACTTTTTCATCAGCCTATCTCCTCCTGATGAACTATTACTTTTGCACAGAGAATCTTGTCCCATTATTGTACTGCTGCTAGTGATGGTCACCATTGTATCTTTCATTATTGACGGCTCCTGGGACAATAAGTGTTGCTGTTGAGTTCGCTCCTTTTGTACATGATTGTTTCGTTCCAGAATCCGAAGTTTCGCTCTCGTTCCCTCAAGGAGGATTTCTTGCTCCTTCAACTTGAACCGGAGCTGTTGGTTTTCACGGCTCAGAGCCGACTCACGGCGCACACTTTCTTCTTTCTGCGTAACGGTGTTAGTGGCATGCCCATGATGATGGTCCTGGGAACTCCGTGGAGACAATGAGTCAAGATTCTCGTCCGAGAGGGAGTCACAGCATTTGTCTTCACAGTCTTCCGCTTCCGCCTGAGCTGAGGACTGTCTTCGGGCCTTCTGCAGTCGTAGTTCAAGAATCTACGCAAACAAATGGATTGTTAATTACTGACGAGGCTTTTAGTCGCTAATTGGTACAGTTGGCTGCAACGCTATTTAATCTAGAAGCTTTCATATTGAATTCTAATCATAACGATACCACTATATATCATCAATTTCACTGTCGGAACTCATCGTTTAAGCCTAAAGGACATTATTCCGACTCACCATATAATTTTCTTTAGTTGTTAGTATAACTAACTAACTACCTGACTTGACGATACCGTATTTTTGCTCTTTCATACATGAATTCAATTCAATTCATATTTCAATTTCAAACCCATAAAAGCTTACAGATAGAACTGTTCAACATAAAAAATTAACCCAAAAATTTCTCACATATTTGCTCTCTCTCTCTCATCATTTAGAAATCACCGATCTCAATACTCACTCAAAACAGATGCATCTAATTAAGATAACTCGACTAATTACGCAAAAATTTCCATCAATGTATTTATCCAACAAACCAACTACCTATAACTCTCATCAAAAGTAAATTGCTTGGAGCCACGAACCATGAAAAGATAAAAATAACGCTATCCACACAGCTAGCAATATTATTATGATCTCATATAGTAGCTTTCTATGTATCCAATTCACCTAATATAAAACTGTAGGCCCAAAAACAAACTCACCATAAATTGGCTTAACTAAAACTCAACTCACGTCCGCTCCCATAATAAATGTGAACTCAAACTAACTAACTAACTAACTAACAATGTGTGTGAGGTGATGGCACACATGACAAGTGACAATGACAATACTCCATTACTCCACGTACAATATGGTGCAACTTGCATTGCTCGCTGTAATTGCTCCCATATCCTCCACATGCCCAAAGGGAGCACAATAAAGTGGCTCAACAAAAAACTACACATTAAGTTTCGAATACATAACTTTGCATTTATTTCACTTGCTATTATTATTATGGTAATAACTAACTAACTAACTGAAGCCTCCTCAGCATTATTAGCATGATGAATTCTATTGACGTAAAACCTATTTTGCGTGTCAAAAGACATGTACACGCAACAAGCAAACCCTGTCTACAATATTTTTTTTCAGCTCTCCAAAAATCGAGTTCGTGTTGCCAAATTCGAGTTTTAGCCTTATGCAATTTTCATGAGGACTAGCTACTGCTACATACTACAGATTGCAATAATCATAATAATAATAATGGAAAAGGACAACTACAACTAGATAACCTTTAGCTGATCTAGCCCAAATGATAAAAAGTGTTAGATAGGGAGTTTAGCTAGTTATTTTATGTACATGCATTTTGCTCATAATATATTGATAAGTTCTAGCCAGTTTTCCTTCCACTCATCAAATACTCAATCATAATTTAACCAACTCATCCCATTAACTAACTAACTAACCTCCTATTCACATATATACACACACAACTTTTCCTTGCGTAATTAAATTCCATTAGTCGCAACAATTCTGCTCACCCTAATTTGCCACTAACACTTGCAAATTGCTCTTGTGAAGTCACTTTGTTAGTTAACTAAAGCAGGATATCTATATCATCGCATGGATGGGTAGAGAGATTTTCTATTGTGCTCTTCATGCTTTACATTTAATATTAATTTCTTTCCCTCTCACTGTCATGGCTTTTTTCTGTGTACATAAAGAAATAAAGATCTCATAAACTGCACAGGTATGAATATTAAATTCTTGACAGGAAGAAAAAAAAACATTAAGTTGAACGTGCATATGAAGCAGTGAAGTAGTTTGTTCGTCCTTAATCGTTTCACTAAAACTTAATTGTTATTATTATTAGATTCTATACCAGCAGCTATAGCTTGCTTCAAATTTCGTCTGTTATGGGCGGTTTCTCTCAAAAAAAATCTTTCCATTACATTAAGTGAATTGAATGAACTCTGCACCTTTGAGAAACTCAAGGTTCTTTTTATGCCATCCATTAGCAGTATATAACCAAGGTTGGCCTATTGACCATTAGTTAGTTAGTATTGCCGAAATGGTACATGAGACAATGGCAAATTATTATTCCTATAAAATCAGTAATGTTTGTTTACTAACTAACTAACCAACTCAAAGTGTGATTGGAATTCCAAATTCTGTATAATTTTCAATACTGCATGAAAGTGAAATAGCATTGTTTTGGAAACTTCCAACTTATGCTAATGCAGTCTCTATGCATGCATAAAAATAGTGCTCCAAACTCAACACATTTCATTGAGAATGACGTGAGTTTTACAGAGTGTGCAGCCCGTACCAGTTTTTTATTTGTCCCATTTTATAAACTACAGACATAATATGATCCCAGCATGGCTAAAATGCATGCATATATATAGTTAGTTAGTGTGGAAAAGAACCACAATTTATTTTTTGCAACAGGTGTAATAATGAGATTCTACAGAAACTGAAGCATGCGTGTATACCATAGTAAACGCAATGTCTATTATATTGCATACAGCTAACTATGCAAAAGGTACACATATTTCAAACATTATGTAGTGCAGTGCAAAACTTGCACTATCTTTTTTCCCTCAATGGACAGGAATTGGTAGCAGAAGGAAACTCACAGCGCTATACAGAGACTGCAATGGATTTATTATTGCATGGATGAAATTAAGGTTACTACAATCAACCATGCGGATCTATAAAGGAAAAAAATATCCCTATATGACAGTAGTTAATAGTTGCTTACTTACAAACTATTTACTATTGGTAAGTTAGTTCCCAAACAAAATGCATTTTCTAGTCCTAGTCCCATGTACATACTTACATTACATTGATGGTCATATGTCCTCTACAAATTTCGCCTCCTGGCTTTTAATACTATATCCAACAAAGACCATGACAAATGGAGAAATTAACTTGATTACCTGACCTCCAAATAATGGCTTCTATATACGTGCCCACTAACTAACTAACTAACTAACTTTAGATATTTTTTAGTGCGCCAAACTATAAAACACGTCAAAACAACTTCTTTACAATTCCAAATTTTCCCTACGCTGCATTCATTCATGCTTGTCTCATCCCTCGCTTCATTCAGTCTATCAATCAATCAGTGCACATAGCCAAACTGGGTGAAAAACTTCATGAAAATTGTTAACTCTACCTGCCTACCTAATTTGTAAGCTAACTCTCTTTTTGGCGTGTGCACTCGCCGGAACCAAAAAAATATACATCTCACGTTATCATTTTAATGAATGCACATAGAAAAAAAAACAATCGAATGAATGCTGCCACGCTAGCCCAAAAACTTGCCATTTATTCTTCCACCTTTATAAAAGAAAACTCTTGGTGATTTCATCATGAACTACATCAAAGGCAATACAAAAAAATTGCAGCCCCATAGTCAGTCACTAACTTACTAACTAACTTGCTAACAAATTGGGCTACATAAGTCATTCAAGCAGATTTACCGACTACTGACTACTGTGTACATAGCAAACCAGTGGTACTGGTACAGATTCATCAGGAGCTTCTCACAAACAACACGATTCAAAACTCTGCTCCCATGCAAAACCTGATGACAGCAGTTTATCTAGCTAATGACAACTGCATGAGAAAAAGTAGACTGTGAGAGTCAAAAGGAATTTATTACCTTGATTTTATTGAGACCCAACAGGATTTGCCTCTGCAACTCAACAGGATCAAACTCACAAAGCACAGCTTTCAATACTCCTGGCTCCACAGGACAAGTCAGTCTCAAACCACCGCTACTTTTGGAGTTCTCAACATAAAACCCACAGATTGAGTCCAGTCTTCCGAGTTCGCTGCTTTGTCGAACCGTTAAGAACTCTGCTGCAGGCTTAGCACTTTTCACGGGGGGACTGGAGGAGCTTCCACTGACTAGTTTCAGCTGATTTGTAATCACTTTGTGTTGAATGAGGTCCAAAAGGGACCACAGAGGGTCTTCTCCTCCTCCCCCCGAAGGGGAGGAAGACGATCCTCCACTACTGTCTTCACTTCGGTCCGTGTCTTTGGTAGCATTAGAAGACCTGGTGGTTTCTGTTGAGAAACCAGAGTCGATGAGATTCTTGAGCCCAGTGGATTCCGAGAATTTTGGACACATGGCTCCTTTAGTCATACTGGTTGTGGTCGTGCTCCCACTATTGGTAATCTGTGGGTGGCAAGACGTTGAAGAACGGTTTGTAGTGCTGTCACTCCACCAGATAGGATTGGGCACTATGTGGGTAGGCCGGGAGGACGGGTCAGGTGGCCCGTTGGGAGTCCCAGGACGCCCCAACGGGGTCGACTGGACAGCAGCGGACAGTTGAGGCAAGGAGGTGAGCACAGAGGAACGGAAGTCTTTTAGGTTGCTCACTTCTTGACGAAGTTCCTGTAAAAACGCACAAAAATTAGCTATAATAATTTTCCGGATCTTTGGGCCTAAAAATTAATATTTTCCATCCTACATAAAAATAGAAGCTCAAAACGTACTAAATAATGCATTCATTTGTATAATGCATGCATCCAAAAGTTTCTGCACTTACATCTTTAAATGAATACAAAAGGAATGATCTAATCGTGCCAATACTTTTAGGGTCATGACTACATCAACTACAGTTCGTCAGAAAATTTTGAATCCATATTTGGTACAAATATTTCAGGGACAAGTTGCATTGTTAAAACATCACCAATTGATGGGTTCTTACAACATGGCAATTTTTTCCCATCATTGTGAAAAAAGTAATTTTTTATGCAGTCAACTTCAACCTTAGCAAACAAACTAACTAACTCAAAAGCATATCCACTCATTTCCCGTGCACGAAAAACCACACTAAAAGTTCTCACCTTTAGAGCAATGAGAGTAGTAGCATGTTGACGAATAAGCACTTGAACAAAGTCAAAATGTTTCCCTTTTTCGAGTCCAAACTCATCCTCAGATTCAAATGGGGGCACATCCTCCTCATTGCCCAGCAATGAACACTGACTATGATCAGCCCCCATATTATCATCCTTACTGTGGGGAACATGATGATGTGTCTTTGGACGATGGCAATGGTCACACTTTGCTCTGTGGTCACTACACTGTTGATTTGTGCTCCGCTGGAAATATAAGGCGTTCCCAGTTGTTGTAATGCTATGTCCATGGGATGCCATCGACGCTCTGGTATTACTGCTATTGCACACTGCTCGTGTATTGTTGTTGGTAGATCGTGCACAGAACGATGAGGTATCCAGCACTGGTCTGTCATTTTCGACGAATGTGTCAAAAGCGGTGAATTTTGAGCCAATGTTTTGACCATGTGATGATGTTGCTACTACATTCCTGTTTTTGGGGTTGCAGCAACAACACTGTTCCGAGAATCCAGTTCTGTCTTCCTGTTTGTACAAATAAACATTTCTGGCATTAGTAACATGTAAGCTAGAAAAGAAAGAAAGGGAATTTTTTAAGTTGTTGGAACAGTTTTGCTTTTGTTCCCCTATATGGTGTTGATTAAGTCAGACGAAACAGGGGGCTTCCAGCGTATTGTTTTTTAAACTAACAAGCTCGAGGCATACAAAGTTAGTTATTGGGTCATAAAGAGTAGCACAAATGATTAATTTGAAAGCATTCAAATGTGTGTAATGTCACGAAAAACCTTCAAACTATTGTAAAATATTTATTCTACACTATTTAAGTCATTCTAATTCTCTATCATACATATAGTCGTTTTAAATTACTCAACTTAATTGTCAACAAAATGTTCAGCCAGTTTCATATTTCACGTGCAATTGTCATTAGTTAGTAAGTCAAACCAAATAATTATGACATTGGGTCTACATTTTTAATGCACATGGCACGACTGCCTAAACTTATAATTTAAATAATTTGTCACCTACACATAATATATTCCTTCCCAAAAATGATAGGCTCTAGGAACCTCTGCATTAGTTTTATCTAGGCTAAATAATCATAATGCGAATTAGTTACTTAGTACTATCCTTATTTACTTTGTATAATACAACTTGAAGTATGGCAACTGGCAACTTTACATTGCTTTTTTCACGCTACATAGTCTGCGCACTGCACGATCCATACGGTAGAGTGGAAGACACAGTGAAATCAAAAAACACTTTCCCACCATATCTACTGACTTATAATAACGTACAAAAATAATAATAACAGTAGTTGTCATCTCCCATGCTCTGTTCTGTCGTCAACTCTCTCACAAATTTCGTGATAATTTATTGGACTCAAGAGAAACTCCCCAAAAAATGTGTTCAATATAGAACAAGTCCATATACAGGTAGCACATTTTACGGTTTAATATTTAAGATAGGATGACTGATACTTCCACTCACTCACTGGTCGTTCTATTATCGATGTACTACTGACTGCTTTGTTTACTTAAAAGAGACAACTTTTTTGTGAGAAAAATGGCAAAACTAAAATAAGGCACACGAGTTTTTCTCATGTTGTAGACTTTCCATTTTTTAAGTGCTGTAACAAATTCATTTTTCCGTCGTGTCACTACTATTAAGCATATTTGGCAACTAGCTAATAATGATCTCAGGATCTCACTGATTGACAAAAAATGCGTCTACTATACTACACACACGGACATTGCATTGCATAGTTTGTTAGTTACTAACCAACTAACTAGTAATTGCTTTTTTAAGCCAAACTAACTAACTACAATCTTATATCCCATACGAATCTCACCATTTACAATCTAATGGGAATTCAAAGCTAATTGCAGATTAATCAACTGCCTCACTCAACTTTGTTTCTCACTCACTAACTATACACACGACTAGTGATGTCATTTTTGGTCCCAAAATCATTCCCATATATGGTTTTCATTTCTTAATCAACTATGACTTGGCTATCGTCTCAAAAAATACAAGTTTCACAGACATACTTTGGTTAAATGGTGAAAATAATGAAAATACCACTAGCCATTATACTACCTTCAAATGAATCCTAATGCAATCCAGCCATTCACAATAGAGTCCAAAGGAAAAAACAACGTTGCCAAATCCAAACGTTCAATCGCACTACAAAATGGACCAACAATGCTCCACACTAACTAACTAACTAACTGACGCTCACTCATTCACTATACATAGACAGTCCCAGTCCCTGCTACCACCATTTTAGAGATTACAATAAAAAATGTCAAATGGCACAATTTTTTTCACTATACTTGCAATTGTCGTCTCCAACTGACAAAATATCTATCCTATAGTAGCCAGTGTATGAACTCAACATTTCCTGCTGCAGTCTAGCTAGGACACAAAAACACAAAGCACGTTTAAACTAAAAACTGTGCTGGCTTACTGACTACAATGAAACTGGGGACTGTGTTGTATACCAATGGCTACTGCAATTACTACTAAAAAAGTGATGGTTTTTCTTGTTGCCATTATTATTGAGAGCTTAAAAATGTTGAACAGTAAACCAAAATAAAACTGTACAGCCCATGCATAGTTAGTTAGTTAGCAGCCAGCTAGGGCAATAATAATGGTTACGCACACTTTTCAGTTTACCTAACTTTAGTTGCCTCTCGTAGTATTAGTTATAGTTAGTTATCAAGATTTTTATAGATACAATTGAACAACACAGAGATACAGATTGCTAGCTAACCGAGCAAACCAAACCAAACTAGCGAACAAAAAGTTGTACACAGGTGAGCACTCCCAAATGTACAACACAAATGGCATATATGGTTAACTGTTTCACTTGTACAAAGGTTGAAGGAAAAACATTCTTTTTAATTCTATTTAATCAATGCCGCATCTAAAAAGTTTCAACATCTGTTGCTCCCCATTCAGCATGACGACTAGGACGAAAGGAAACACTTGATAATATACAAATTGGGGAACAAAAACTTTGCACGTAAAACTACATGCATTTTACGCACACAATCATTGGTTTGCGAAATGAGGAACATATTAAAATTTAAATATGAGATGCACACAGTAACTGTGAGACAATTAGAACTAGCATGGAAAAAAATGTGGGTGAAAAAAAGTGTGAAAAACTAGAGAACTAGATTGCCAATCTTTTGTGTAAGGAATCCCCAATCTCATATTATTATAAGATTTACGGCCAATGAAGCTGAGTACATCATGTAATTGGGAGATACTTATACTAGAATGAAAATTGTGGTCATTTAGTAAAGCCACAGTGGATGAAAAAATCTTTCCCAAAATTCTTAGATTCAACCATAATTTGCGATATAAGGGGTAGTATGGTACTCCAACTGCTGAAATAATGTGGCTTCCCATTGAAGCAAACATATAGCCAGGATGATATTATCTCTCGTTAAAATAATAATGATGATATCTGTAGTGGTAGTAATAGAAATCACACCTGTAAATGCTACTACCATACAGTGTTATTTGGGCAAAAGAAAATTTTAAATTTCTTATGGGAATCAAAGAGAGGGGTAGTTGAAAACCCATTTCACTTCATGCTTCAGATACTTTAATAAGTGAGGTCTGCCGAATAAACAGTTGGAAAACCAAATCCAGTTATGCAATCTTTTTTAGGGGAATGAACAAAAAAAGTAGCTACAAGACCTAAGTTAGAAGAAGACTGTTTTTGCCTGAAAACAAGAGGGTTTCCATTACCACTGAAAGTGATTACCACGTACCATTCGTACTTGGGACATCAAGTAAAACTAACTGAAAGCATATCGTTCGTTAGCAGTAGGTATAGTAGTGTTGAGTAAACTTACAAAGCGGATCCTTTCACATCTCGTTTTGTAAACGGTGAATTCTTTTTATTGTTGTACTGAAGTCAAACATATTCTACCATTAAGATATCACTTTTTTGATGTATTCTCAAACGCCTTTTGTCTACAGGCATAGTAGTAGATGTGTGTAAAGCATCTTTAAACTACAAATAGTGAGAAAAAATAGATGAAAGACGACAGAAAAAAAACGCTTTCTCAGGTGTCAATAACTTATAGCTTTTAGATTATACCAATCCTTGGTACTCAATTCTGCTTTAAATGCAAAAAAATGTTACACATATGATAGTTACGTTGCTTTTTGGCAAAGACACTTTTGAAAATTACTTTCCCAGTGTACAAACTACAGTAACTAGTTCGTTTCAAAAATCTTCAACAATTATTCTGATTTCTGAATCAAACTTTTGCCGCGACCAAAATAATCTGTTAAACTATTTGAAACGAAAATTTTCTAAATAATTAATACGCTAAAAATATTTTTACCTCAAGTCAATTGAAATGAAGTCTATATAACAGAAAACTTTTCCAAACGAAGTGAACGTCAATCAATGTAGAATGTACACACCAAAAGTCAAACAAAGGAAAAAGAACGCTATCAATCATCATTGATGGACCTGCGCGTTACTGCAATAATTCATCTTTACCACTCAACTAGTATGTACTGCGCATTGCGTATGCATGTACCTACTATTTTCTGTGTAATCAATATCTACAGCGAAATAAATTACTTACTCAACTAATCTAATTAAGTTTAGTTGTTAATTTTAAATAATTAGCAATGAAACGACGGTCTAGAATTCTTGTAATCAGTTTTTATGTTCTTTTTGTGCTATACACTGTTTACTATTACACATACGTCATATAAATGACTGCGATCTGATTCCTGGCTTTTTTCAACTATCATCAAATCAAGCAAGTGTCAAAACCAAGCAAATAATACTCAGTACTCAGTCATTCAAAAAAATATTGCAATCAAATCATCAACTAAACTCTGGTTAGACAAGATAGATAAGCATACAAATCAAGCATGTCTACCCTACATAATCAGAAAATGGAGTCAATCCGTCACTTACTACACACAAGGTGGTCCCAATCGCACCACTTCCGTCATCATCCCGACAACAATCATTATTATACTGACTCCTAGTGCCACCATCACAATTACACTCGGTCATCCCCGTCGATCCTTCACATTGACCTACATGACGAATCCTCACAGAAGCCCCCACACAAGCTCGACAACAACAAACCGCCGTACTAGCAGCACTACCAAGTTTAGTATTGGACACTAATCTCGAGTCCAGCCGACCAAACTCAGTCCCAGTCGTTGAAGTATCCCCAATAATATTACTAATATCACTTGTTGTATCATTCTTCGTGCATAAAACTTTTCCATTATTACATTCTCCGGGCATTGTAACTGTAGAGTTACGTGATCGGTTATTATGTGAAATTGTCACATTTTGACGTCCCGAGCAGCTACCAAAAGCACTATTGGTCACTGCACCACTACTATTCTTTCTTCGAGTACTGGTCTCATCCCCTGCATTGTAGTCTGTTTCTGCTCTCTCCTGTTCCATATTTGTAAGTCTTGTAGTTCCTCCTCCTCCTTCCCCTGCCATTTGTTGCGGGTCAAACGGGGGGTCCATAATATTGATATTTGTTTGCTCTCTGAAACTAGCACCATTGTTGTCGACTTGATTGTGGTTAGCAGATACGAATAAGCGTCGTCTACAATTGCCGTTCTTTTGGGGTGAGGATTTTTCGGTCGTAGTAGTAGTAACTATGGTGGTAGCATGTCCAGCGGCATTCTTGCTGCAATAGTTAGGGTCATTCATATCCTCATGAATGACGAAAGCTTTGGATCAGCCATATGGGGTGTATAAGGCAAAAAGTGACGAGAAAATTGGTGAAGAATTACAAATTGTAGGCACAGGATTCGATAGAGTTGTGAAGTATCCAAAAATGTGATCCGAGATGGCTTTTAAGATTTCCTGTAATCGAGTTAAAGAACGCAGTGAGTTAGAAATACTGTATTAACTACCTAACTACTAACTGTATAATATTTTATGATGCCAAACTTTTGATTTGCCAGTATAGTGATGGTATTATGCCGTAGTGAAACTTTCTTGAATTACACGGCTTGTAAAATATCCATATTGTTCCCACTTCCCACCTATCCTAATGCGAGCTTAAGCATATGCACTATATTTGCTCACAAGTGCACTTCACTTCATCAAATATGGTCACAGGAACGTTAGCTCAATTCAATTCACAATTCTTGTACGTAGGCGAAGAGAGCATTGTGTGATTTCAACTTTACCTTAAATTGCACTAGTTTATATGATGGTCGCCCATGGACTGAAATTCGCTTAATACGGCACAAGTGCTCCGAACCTAACACTAACTCCACATTAGAACATAATATTTACCATGAATTGTAGAAGTATTTGACCATTTTCAAAACCATTACGCTTTTGCAACATGAAACACGTGAATGATTCATAAATAAATCTAGTATATCCTGTCACAAGCACGTACCAACTAGTGCCAAAAATACTTCAGTCATGTACGCTACACTAAATTATTCAGATCTGCGAGAGTTCACCATAAATAAAACTATATACACGTTTATCTCTCATACATGTAAACAAAGATAAATGCACAAAAAGCTTTCATTGTCAATCGCAAGTTCAATGAGCTTATTTTACAGACGGCAAACTACAATGAGTCAATAAACAGGCACTTTGCTGAATGCATTAGCTATTCATAGATTTGCATCTAAACTGTTAGATTAGCTCACAGTTGAAAGAAATCAATCAGTTAATGGAGGATTACAAACTAACCATAACTTAAAGTGACTGTATAGTGTATGTATGTGTTTGCATGTGTATTGGATAATATAAATCTAACTTCATCAAAAGTTCGTTGCAAACTTTCCCATGGACAATTAAGTGAACCACAGGAACCATTTATGGAGCCATTATGATTTAAACAAGGTGGCCCTGTGAGCCATTATGATTGAATGAGGAGACTCATCATAACACGATTATGGAAATGGAGAAGAAAGGGAGAAGAAAAGAGCAGCAGCAGCAGTTAGTTTTCATTTGAAAACCAAAACCACCGTCAGTCATCAATAATGATAATAGTATAGGACCAAGTATACGATGACAAGTTAACTCACAAGCCAACTATAACTGTGCAGGTGCTCTCCCATTATTATTGAGGACAACAGTCTTTTCTCTTAATTAAAGGTAATCATCATTCTTGTGTGATAGAAGAAGTCTTTTTTTTCTTCAAAAATCCCTTACAGCGTTTGCTGTAGTTAGTTGTAGTCGATGATGATTATTAAATTATCTTTATTTAGTTGAATAGAATGATAAAAATAAAATGAACTTGTGTGCATTTGTGTATGTTGAGCATTGAAAATGCGCACAGTCGGAGTTTTTAATAGTTACTTACTCATGCGAGATGGAGAAGAGTGTTACTGTTAGTTTTATTTTCATTGAATTTTTATCAAGTGTTATATCTGAATGAAGATGGTTGCTTTGAGTTTGCCTACAGGTGCAATATATTTTCACAAAGATTTATGAATAAAAGTGCGTTTGTTAAATAAAGAATAAAGTAGCACTACTTGGAACTGACTATAATTTTATGTTTGCTTTGGATGAATTGACGTCAATTGGCTTGCAATGGATTTTTTGTGCTGCTTTTTTAAAAAATTTTTGTGATCAATTGATTAGTTGAAGGATGGAGATTTATTTTTTCTAAATTCCTTGCTTATTTTGGCTCATTGTTGTATTTCTAGTTTTTTGTAGCCATCTATGCAGCTAATTTATCCGCCAATAAGTTTTCCCAGTCAGTTCAGTAGTATGGTGAAACTAACGATAGGTAATTTATTGATTTATTCATGAACCCTCTAATGGTAGATGCAAAATTTAGATTCAAAAGGATGCTCAAAAATTGCCCCACTTAGCTAATGCAAAAGGCAAATACAAACTAATAGTGCTAACCAATTATACACAACACAAATTCCGTTGCCAAATCTGTCCCAAAAATTCAAACTGAATCTTTTCAAAAATATGTCCTCCACAATCCAATTCAATCAATATCCTTTAATATGAATTTCCAACGCCTATTCAAGAATAAAAGTCTGCCAGAAAAAAGTTTGAAACAACTTACAATTTTCAGATCCCGTTTTCACAACTTTGAGCACCAGCACGACAAGGTAAAAACGTCCAACTTTTTACCTCTTCACATTGTTGACCGTGCTTTTTGGGGGAATTTCAAAAATCCTACATCTATCTATTTACAAACAGTTGTTGTTTTAATCATCTAGTGATGACGAAACTTGATGATGACCTCCATTTGGGAGAGACGATGTGCACAACTTGCCTCGTTCACACAACTATCCTTCAGCTCAATACTATTAGTATTACTCACTCACACAGACTAACACAGGCACAATGTTGCTTCCAATCATTTCAGCTGACTGCTGCAAAACTTAGCTACCAAAAATGCATACTGTATAGAACACCATACCACACTACACATTGGAAACGTTCTATACATAGCTAGTGATAGTTAGCTAGTGCTCTTGCACAAAACATAGCAATCTAGCTAGCACCAAAAATAAGTTAGTGGGGATGGGGACAAAAGACCAAACTTAGACTATTTAGCGTTGAAATAACAATGTTAGTCTATCTCACATGAAATTGTAGTAGCCCAAGGAATTTGTTAAAGCAACTACTGCAGTATTTTATCAATAGTTTAGGTAAACAATTGATTTTTTGAAAAAACTAGCATCAGTATGTAAAAATTTGTTCGTAAACTAAGATCTTCAAACGCAAATTCAGGTGAAAAAAGGTATACCCTTCATTTTAATTTTTTTATTATTCATATTTAGTCATACGCACTTCTAGAATGTATAGTCAATATTTTTAAAAATATTCTGAGCAAGTCTGCAATGTTTATGCCAAGCGCCGAAGCCCAATGGTATATTATAGTACCATCTGTCTCATCTGACTAGCTAACTAACTAACTATATAAACACATTTGCCTATTGACTAAGCTGCTGCCTAGACTAGGTAACTAACTAAACGTATTTTTTGCTGGGCTCGTTTTGAGTACTTTTATGGGAATTATGAGTTATCTTGTGTATCCTCTACCTCATTCATTCTGTAGTTAGTCGTATACGTAGAACTAGGGATGGTGAGGAACCCAGATAGATACAACAATGCTATATGCGCGCATGTTGTAGACTCACTCAAGGCAGATAACAATGGTAGATGATGAACACATGCAAAAAGGTAATCATTATTGTAGTTAGTTAGTACCAACTAACTATAGGTCGGGCAAACGTGTGTGGGAAAGTAGGAGCTTTTTTTCTACTTTACGTATGGACTGTGCAGTATTGTAGTTTGTTCACTCCCTCATCGAAAAATGATTGCACGTTTTATAGTTAGTCAAAGTTTCATGATTTGCTTACAGCCAGGCACTAGTGTACGTTTTGTAAATGACACAGTCTTGCTATCTACCTACACGTTGTACATAGCCAAAAGGAACAATGATAATGTTGCATTCAAGTAAATGCGATTAGGCTTTCATACTTATTGGATTAGGCAGTAAAGGTTTATATGGAGTTTTGTCAGAGATAATTAGTGGTAGTGCTTGGTCCTAAAACTAACTAACTAAAAGCATTCTTCTTGTTCACCTACATAATGATTTATGCAAGTTACTTGATGCGTGCAAAGGTGTGCATTGTTAAATATTAAAATATTATTCAATGTACTATGTATATTATATGAGCTGACAAAAAATTATGGTTTCAGGAAGAATTTGTGTTTAAACTCCATTGTAGTTAGTTAGTTAGTTATAGTTTGTCGCCATTTCCGAAATGATGTAAAAAAAATATGCAATCCATGCAAATATGTGTCATGCTCATTTATGAACTAATGAGTAGTCTTGTGGTCTGTGACGGAAGTTTTTCGTATCTTCCTTTTCAGATAAGTATTGCATGCATGATGATTTTATGACAACGTTTTGGTTTCACAGTCAGTTTTATACTTCTGCCCAGAAAGTATTGGAGTTATCATATTATTACGATTACATATGGTCGTTAGTTAGACCAACTTTGTCTAGCAGCTAATATGGATGAATCATAAGTAGTGTCTTGGTAAGTAGGATTAGCTAATAATGTGTTTTCAAAGCCCATTTAGCATGCCTTCAAAGGAGGAATACTGTTTTCTTGGGTTTCTAATGCTGCTATGAAGAGCTCAAATTAGATACATCAATCATACGATAACTTTGGTGATCCGGGCTCTATTAAGTTTTATTGATTTGCGTTCTTAAACACACCGTGAGTAGTTTAGAGCCCAAATCCATTTTTATAAACTCGAGAATAAGTGCAATAGTGAAAATGCAGGAATGAAATCGCCATGAAATGGAGAAAAAAACGTGAAATGCAAATTGCATAAAATATTTTCGCTTTCTTGCTCCAATTTGCACGCTTTCCTTAAATCATTATGTCATCCCTGTGTATGTAGCTAAAGTTAGTTGGTCATAATACAAAAGCTGACTGATGTGGACTGGTTTACCTTACCATATGAGCTTTTTTGAAACCTCCATGCGGAATTTAGCTTCGCAAGAAATCAATAGGGTTTGCACGAGAACAATATGAATGAATCGAACGGTACAGGTAGAAATGGATTTTTTGGATTGTATTGTCAGAGAGAATCATGCAATTGCAAACCTGAAAGTTTGATTTTCTGGTTTTAGATTTTCCTGTGGACTACACACGCCATCTGCAGAGTTATACTGTAGACTTGAAATAAGACGGAAAAAAAGTTTCATGTGTGGACTGACAGAAAGCCGATTGAAATTATTGCAATCAAATTGATCAAGTTAAGATGACCTCGGACTCGGTTTTCTATCCTTAGCAAATACTTTAATGTAGGAAAGCGAATGCAACCAAATAATTGAATATGCTAATGATTTTGAATGGATTCTTGGCTGATTTACTTTTAATTACTACATTGTCCCCTAAATTTCTCAAAGTTAAGTTTTCTTCAATAAAAAGCGTCATAGTTGAGACAGAAATGAATTTAGAAAACGTAATTTGAAGCATTTGTGTATGATGAATCCAGTCGAAGCAAATACGACACATTATAATGAATCATTACATTTTTAGGGGTGACGTGCAACCGGAGTTTTAGCATTTCAGCAAAATGTGATCAGTTCAAGTTTATTTCACATCTCATAGTGAGTTGTGCGTGGATCTTTATTACGTGGCAAACAGTTGCATGACTTCATAATGCATAATTGCATAAAGCCTATGTTGAATGACCGCAACCGAATGCTGTGTATCATGTTCCGTATCTGACCGATGGATATAATTTACCTATGAAGTTAATTAGTTAGCTATAGTTACTGGATGGTCCAGACGCTCACTCATACTCATAACTTGATGGCATTGGATTCCATGTAATCAGCAAACCAATTGAAACCCACCAGTGTGCAAAAACACTTTTTTCATATCCTGACACTATTACCTATCTAATTTAGTTAGTCACTTTATGTAGTTAGCATCTCATGATCCGATTTTCAAATGCTGCTGCACATAGGCCCAGCGAGCTGGACACGAACTATTGGACATTTACCTGCAACTAACTAAAAATCCCTCAAAATGATTTTACAATCCACGTCAATCTCAAACATTTAGGCGATTCGCCAATATCACCCAGGCGTTCCGTCAAGACTTGCTCTTCACAACTAAGGACTCGCAGAACACTATAAACTTTCGTCATCGAACGGAAGGTTATATAGTGTTTGAAGGTTTACTACTTTCATGCACCTATGTCTATCTGTGTCGGGGTATAAACTGGCATAGATGGGCACTCCACTTCACTGGGAACTGACACGTAATCATAAAATTTACGCCCCTAATCCCAATTCACAAACTAACTATTATGTCAAAATTGCCATCAGAAGTCAAATCATGCAAGAAACAGAAAAATTACTAATTAATAGGATTTAGCTATGTGTAAACACATCGCAAGCCAGATTAACAGTTTACTGTTTCCACTTCTGTATATTCAGAAGCTCCATTTTGAAACAAAAAGTCCGCCATTTCAATGCTCTTTCAGATTTTTGAAACTATTTAATAATTTCCAGATAAAAATGCCATGTTGGAAATTTTACTTTACGAAATTTTGAGAAAAATTGTTGGGTGGCGTTCAACGAACTGGCCGTTGCGCCGTTGGTCTTATACAAGAGCCCAAAGTGCTGTGCTGTATAGTCCAACGATTGGTTAAAAACTGTATGTTGAATGTTGAGTGAATCTCCATCTCGTTCTACTAAAAATTTTCGCTCACTGAATTCTACAGAATAAATGTATGTAGGAAAGGAAAAGAGATCAGAGTCAGAGACAAGTTATACACAGTTTGTGCTGCTGCTTCTGCTAAACTAAAAATTGGTTAGTGTGAGTGTGATTATAATTCTCGTGAATTAAATCCTGACATTTTGCAGTCCTAGTTTTTCAAATTCTTCGTATTAATTATAGTTAGTTGTTGTCCGGAACAGGGGTGTAGTCAGTCAACAAGAATACGGTGATGATCTGAGGACTCGTTTACAACACAAAGAAAACAAAGAAAGAATAAAAGGAAAATAGATACGTTTCGTAATAATAAATCAATTTTGAGGACCCCGGTTTTACCTTCGAATCGGATTTTTCTGTAGGAAGAAGCCAGTTTGTTTACTTGAGTTGATTGGGAATCAAAATGTGGGTGTAATTATCATTTTAATTGTAGTTTAAGAATTTCAGTGCATTAGTTTATTCAGGAAGCGAAATGAATGAGTTGGAGGAGTTGCCAATCATTAGCTAGTAGAATGTTCCATTAGTTAGGTGACTCACTTATTAAACAAATAAGGTTTAGAAGCAGCGCTATGATTTTAATGGAAATGGGGGAAGTTTTGGATTTTTGGGGGACAATGGCCTCAATTCTTGGGCAAATTGTTTATGAAGCATGGCGATTAAGTTTGCTTAGCAAAAAGCTGTTAAGAGATTTGTTAATTTCATTAATTTTTGGCTTGCCGATTTCGAAAATTTCGATTTGTATTCATCAGATGAAAGGAGGATTTAATATTTTTATTGCTTTAAATTAATAGGACATGAGTACACGGGATATATTTTGAATTTCAAGGGCCCTGTAAAGTTTGAATTAAAATACTTTTAAAACGTTGCCGTTGTGTTTGTGAACATGTTGTCAAAACCACTAGCATTCCGTTATTCATACACAAACATTGCCAATTGCTGTAGCTCCATTATTTCAATGCAATTTTTATAAGCGTCTTTCTTTTATTTAATAGTGAATGTTGTAATAATTTTTTTTACTTTTATTGATTTACAGCTGTCGCGCAGTAGTTCGTGATTCGGGGAAGGATTTATAGATCGTTAGATTCACAACCATAAACCAAACAATATTTAATCAAAATCTAGTTCATAATGGCTTTGAAACGGATCAATAAAGTAAGTTTAATTAAAAACATTACTTTGTTTAAAAAATGGATGCAATCCGGATCAAACTCGTGTACTGGAATGAATTTAATTTTGCGGCTTTTTTCTCTAGGAATTGCAAGATTTAGGCCGAGATCCACCAGCTCAATGCTCTGCTGGTCCAGTGGGTGACGATCGTAAGTTTTGTTTGAGTTTGTTTCAAATATTGTTCATTTGCCCTTTTCACGGCCTTGCATTTCATAACTTATTTTTGACAGTTTGACTTATAGGCTCGTCTATGTCTTTAGAAAAGGCAAAGAGACGCCTAGGTCCTGTAAATTTTTCATTAAAATGATGAAAACTTTAACTTGACTGGGATAAATGTGGTCATTGGTCATTTAATTTTTAATTTTTGCTCAGACGCCTCGTAGTATTTATAGGAGTAAATATTATCAATTCTTCTTTACCACTTAACCACCATTTCCATTAGGCCCGTTTGCCAATCGGATCCATGATCCATTCAATCCATTGTGATTTTTTTTTTTTCAGTATTTCACTGGCAAGCCACAATCATGGGACCGGTAAGTATAACCTCATGTTTTAACTTTCTACCGTCGTATGAAAAATGAAGTTTAAATAGTGACTTTTGTTATCTGAAACATTTCAGCCTGACAGTCCGTACCAAGGAGGAGTATTTTTCCTCTCTATTCATTTCCCTACTGACTATCCTTTTAAGCCTCCAAAAGTGTCGTTTACTACACGGATTTATCATCCTAATATCAACTCCAATGGATCTATTTGTTTGGATATTTTGCGATCACAATGGTCGCCTGCGCTAACCATCTCCAAAGGTATGCTTTTACGGGCAGCTGCAATTTAGATTGAGATTTGAAAGACTTTACTGGAACTATCAACTATCTAAATGAATTTTATCTCCACTTTTAGTACTGCTTTCGATTTGTTCACTGTTGTGTGACCCAAATCCGGATGACCCACTGGTACCAGAAATAGCTCGGATATACAAGACAGATCGGGACAAGTACAATGAATTGGCACGAGAGTGGACTAGGAAGTACGCCATGTGAAGCTAGCTTCTTCATCTACTTGTACTATGTCACGTTAAAACATTTAATTATCTTTAAAAAAAATAAGTTCCCCTCTCCAGTGATTTCTGCCCCTCCTGATGATACCAACCACACCAACCAATACTAAATGTTACTGCTATTCTTCGACGTTATTTGCCCTCATGATTATTACTCCTACCTACGTGCTACATTATGTACATCTTAATTCTGTGTAAACGAGAGTAATAAGATCATCAATTTAGTAATCCATACTATTGTTATAATAATTGTCACAGAGGATGATGAATGACGATTTTCGCTAGAACACGACTAAAAATTGTTTTAGAGTCCAATTACTTGTTTGTACAACACAGCCCTGTTTTTAGGTGTTCTCAGTAATCATAATTCGTTGTCAAAATTAACTCTCCCTCTATGTCCCTTTGATCGATTCGATGTGAAGCCCCAGCCCCCTTTTTTAGCTGTTCTCTTCTAATCTGCGTTGTGATTCAAGTTCTGTCGTAGAATGGTGTATTAAACTTGATTGGTTTATCTTATTGTATTTGTATAGACTTCACCATTAATGTTTCAGATATGAAAAAAGTTAAAAGGCACGAGTCCACATTATTATTGTAGGTCATAAATCAAACCGTTTGTTTTACTTTCTATATAAAACCCAGTGTTGCGTACTATTCAAGTCAATTTTCACCTACCTTTGTCTAAATATTATTTTCTTGATTGTGAATTGGGAACAGAAAATCATCATGGTTATTGCTATTGCATCTCGATTTAGTTTGCATTTGTGTATGCGATACATGTGGGCTGTACTTCACTGTATAACGTAATGATTATTATTGCTATACTTGTAATTAAATAACGAATTCTAAGAAATTCTGAAAGAAGGCTGTTCCCTGTCTATTAGGAATTTTGCGATTCCCTTTATTTGATGGATTGGGAAGGGCAAGAAATTGTGATTTGTATGTATGAGTAAATTTTTTGTTGGTCTGTTTTTTCGTCATGTCCATTTAGTCCATATTACTTACAACTATGATCTATACTACTATACTAGCTGAAGTATTTATGGTTTAAGGCCGGCCTCCTACGTTTGTTTACCGTAGTTAGTTTTACGAAAAACAATTGGGACTGCAAGCAGCAGCAGCACACAAACTACACTATTGAACATCAACAACATAAAAATATCCGACATTTTTTTGCCCTCTCATGGTTTTTTTGTATTTGCTATGTAATAATAATAATAGATGTAGTACAACTGCTACATGATAATACAGACTATGAAAAAAGCTGATCTTATTAGTTGTTTGAGTTTAGGTTAACTACAATGTTCGTAAACTTGGAAATAAATGTAGCGAATGACTGGACATTAAAGGGATTAATAAGAAATCGGAGGATTGGGAGATGAGAGTTGGACGATTTTTTTCTATGAAAGATTGTCTTTATGTTACTATTATGTGGGATTGCTAACTAACTTACTAAATATAGGTTCTTAGTCATGGTTAAAAGGTAAATTGATGATACCAAAGTCCATGTAGACTTTTGATGAACAAAATGCATATTTACTACTATATACAGGACAGCTACTTTTCTTCACGTATTATCATGCCCTACTCAATGTAAACTCAAACTTGATATTAAAAATCTGAAAAAATATTCCTGTCCTTCTCCTTACAGAATTTACCATTATAGCTTTCTAAAACTATAACAGCATGTTCTCAGAACGGCAATAATGCCAAAACTAACTGATTCTATTGTTACAGGCTTTAGTTATAGTATGACATCTTTGTCCTAAGCATCTTGAAAAGTTTTTAAGCCGTTTGCATAGGGTTATAAAATTTTTTTACCATTTAATTGAGTTCTAACCACGATGACCTGCCAACAGACCGGAACCGGTGATGAACACAAATAAGCACATCGACCTATTTTTTTAGCATAACTGCATGAAATGGATGCGTGCGTTTCAAATGATTTCAATGTTTGCTGGCTAGGATTGTAAAGGCGCGGAGATTCAAAAGAATTTCAATTAATTTTTGTTTGGTGAGATTGTTTTAGCAAAATCTAAATTATTATTCTTGTTTTAGTTATAAAACGAAATACTGGGCTGTTGGGGACGGTTTGGTGTGGTTTGAGATCAAGTAAGTATTAGGCTTTGTCATAGAAATAGATAATTGTAGCTTTAAAAGTTACTATTATCTATAGTAAATAGGTACATGTAGATGGATAAATAAAGGTACATTTTTGCTTGAACTAAAGACAAAGTTTTGACTTAAATGAATGCTTTTTTTGTAGATGATACAAGCGTAATTCATTTGGTACATAATGGCTAGTAAAGTGCCAACCACAACTTCAGGGGGAAGTGGAATCACATCCCCTTATCAAGTGGACGCAAGTAAACAAGTTATTCGACAAGTTGAGGATCGAGCCCTTTTAAGGCAGCAGTTGAGAAACGAATTTATCAAGCAGTTTACAAATCCTCATAGGCATGGTGAAGGTGGTTTCATTGTAAGTTATTACTTCATTTAAGCTCCTTAACTTTGAATATTATATTTACGCTAATGGAGTGTGAAAATTTAATTAATTTTTTGTTAATTTTTTCCAGTTTGATCCAGCTATGCAACGTTGGCAATCCATGAGAGCCCAGCAATGGCATTATTTCAAACCCAGCATGTCCACATACATTTGGCCTGTTGCAGTTCTCGCCGCATGTTTGGGATATGGGCATCTAATTCACTTGGATCGATCAGCGCGAGAGAAGAAAATTAGAAACGGCGAAGTTGCTTATGCAGATAGACGATTTAAATTCTTGTAATTAGTTGTTCTTATCTTATTACAATATTGATTTAGTCATTTTTCTTTAGCGCGGTGAGCGTAAAATCTGATTCACTTAGTTAGTCATTCCCTATCGCCATGTACATTTGTTAAATAATAGTCTTCTGTGCGTACATTGCTAAACTTGTCGCCTCCTGCTACAGATTGAAATATAATTAAACCTACGTATATAATTGATAATGGTGGTAGAGGTCAAATATTCAATGCTAGTTAGTAATAAATTCTATCATCTGGCAATCACATTATCATCTAAGCTTGAGACATTCCTCAATTTCCCCTTGGGGTTACGGGGGACCCCTTCATTTCGTTTGGTTGGGTCTCATTATTATTGATAAATGCACGCACCAATGGTGCAACGATGTTGATCAACAAACAAATTAATGAGAGGCTAATTGATAATGGTAGTTACTTGGCTTTATATAACTCGTACGCAACTAAAACCAGACCACATCACATGACACGCAAATGAATGCATGAAAAGCCGACATGGTATCCGATATATCACGTAATGCCAGGAAGCACATGGATAGTTAACTATAACCAGTATATTCTATGTCATTCATTCACATTATGAGTATACAGTCGATTGTGATTAGTACAAAAGTGCTTATTGCCATGGTACATTCATGCATGGATTGAAATATATTCGTTCTGAGGTGAATGGAAAGCTGATTTAGTTAGTTAGCATGGCACAGAGATTATGACGATCCTCCATTTTTATCACCATCCATATCCATAAGACTTGTACATGTACATATATTTATCATGTGAGTGCAAATGAATATGATTACGTCATGCTTCTGAACCCGTGTTTAAAGCGTAATGAACTAGCGAGCATTCAAGCATTCCATATCCATTTTGTTCGCAACAAACAATATTTTACTGGAAAAATGATTTTATTCCATTACTGGAGAAATCTCCCAACCTTAATGTCCACTATTACTGACTGTACATAAATAACGACATTTTGAGTGACAAAGGTATAGTCCGAGCAGAATTGAAACAGAGGGAATGCAATGCTATGGGACATGCATTTGTGTGTATTCGACGTCCGTTTGAGTTTTGAGAATAGAGTATATATGAGTAAAAGAGCAACTAACATCACAGAGACTTTCCCATTACTATATATCCTTTTCATAATAACGTGTGGTAGTTAAAAAAGTTTACATCTGTGAGAATCATACAAAAACGAGAAAATGCACGTTCTAACAACATACATAAGCTAACAATAACACATAACTAACTAACATTATAATAATTTAATTCAGTCATTTGTAGCTGGATAAAATCCTTGATTTTGTCTTCTTCCGTTTCTTGACAAATTTGCACAAGTCCATCCACAAAAGCTCTCACAGCTTTCTTCAACTTTTCTTCCTCCTGGCCCATCAGTTTGCTCTGAATGTTGAACCCCCGTGTGTACCCTTCGTCCAGATTGACATAGACAATCTTCTTATGACCAGATTCCAGGTAAATGGGCTCAAATCGAATGACTCCCTTGTTCACAATTTGCACGTCATATAAAGGGTTGAATGTAGTCCCATCGTTGATGTACACATTGGCACAATAGCAGCCAGAAATGAGTTTTCGAAACTTTTCTCCAATGTCATAATTATTCCCTCGGTTTATAATTCTACTACTAATACTCCCCTTGGCAGTATTCTCTTTTGCTCCTCCTTCAGCCCAAGAGAGTTTTACCTGCCGGGGACCATTCTTCACTATCGATGTGTTGCAACTTTCTCCCACATTCAAGTTTTCTACCCCCAAAGTGGGGTCCACCACTTCAATATCAACGGACTGGGAATGACTCAAGCTAAATTTTACATGCTGCTGCAAAAGTTTTTGTTGCAGTGGCACGGGATTCCCTAGCTCTAAGTTTGATATGGATTGATCCGTCCCATATTCCCCCAGGTGAAAGGAAACTTTCTCTGTTGGACTGCTACTGCCATCCTCGTCAAATTCATTTCTAGTATTCCCCCACAATTCTTGAACTTCGGAGAGCGTCATTCCTAAAAAAGGAAAAAAATCAGATCAAGTTTTTATTTCCAAAACTAACAAAAAGTGAAGAAATAACTTGCTTTGCTGCACTAGTTACTATTACGCTAGCGGCTTATGGCTAGCCATTACTACAGCATGAACTTTTTTTTAGAAAAAAAATGGGATTTTTTAATAAGCCAAAAAATGCATTACATTACACACCGTAAAAAAACTATCTACACATGCTAAATTAACTAAAAAATTTCAAATTTCATATCAAACCCACCTTTAGTAGACTGAATCCGTTTCAAGCCCCCACTAGACGAACTATTATTGCTTCCACTGGACATATTCGATGGAATAGAATTAAAGGAAGACCCCACACCCGAGTCATGTTGCTTACCCCCGCCATCACTACTGCTCTCATCACTATCTTCTTTGACCACACACAAATTTGTATTCTCCTCCACTTCTCCTTCTTTAAGCCCCCCGCTAGGCTTTGAGCAGTTAACAATCTCAATAACTTCATTCCCCAAAGCTTCCTGGCCAATTTCTTCCTCAACCCCACTACTTTTCCTCCTCCCCCGATAACACTTGCATTGCCTATCAATGATGACCACCTTCAGCAAATGGAGTAAAGCTCTAATATCAGTCTCCAGTCTACGACCAGTCCCCTGGACAATAACTTTACACTCCTTGGGTCTCCTTAAGCAATCATTGGACACCAGCAGGAAAATCAAGTCATTCAGGACAGGTTGCATACTGCTCATTTTTGGCCACAATCCTTTCAAATGCGGGATAGACACAATATAAGGATTCTTGACCCAAGAACTCAAGTCACGACATAAGACTTGACTAAACTCGCCCAACAAATCGTAGAATCTTTTGGTCCCGGAGGAAGAACGACTGGATGACACGGACAAATATGCAGTGGTGGCCAAATGTTGAAAGATTTCTAACGATTCTTCGAAAAGAGAGGATAAGAGGGGAATCCAACCGGATAATTTATCTTCCCCATTTTCAAGAATAAGAGCTACGCCCAAGATGGTTTTCGACGGATGAGTTATCGGGGAACTGCAACTACTGCAAGGTAAGGATTGTGAGGAGGGAGAAGACACATATAGATGTTGGGATTGCCGTCTTTTGGGCTCATCTTCTCCACTTGTGAGTGTGCTGTTACTACATGGAGTCACGTTTAGAGAGTCTAGGGATTCCGAGTCAAAGGATTCTGTGGAAGTGGCTGCAAACGAGTTTTGAAGTTGACTTCGGGACCATGTGGTGGCATTGCTGATTAGGGAATCTATGCTGGCTCCACTTGTGAGACTGGCTCGGTCTTGTGTTGAGGAGTAGGAGGTTTCTAAGCCTCGGCGGCTCCCGGTCATGTCACTTGCTAGGCTCCCGCTGTAATACCCTGGGAATAGGAAAAGAATGTTTTTTATGTTCAGTGTCTAAATAGACAAAAAAAGATAACTAACTATGAATCAATCGGGAAACCAATACTGGATCCTGAAGACATGGTAATTTCCTCAAAGAATTATGTGACGGTTGCCAGATTGGTATCATTCTTATATGATACCAAAAGGTTTAACGTCGAGGAGGATACCACAAAGTAAGATTTCGTGTTGATAGGTGCGACTGCAATAGGCCTAATTTACTGGCTTTCGCGGCATGTCCGGCTTGCTGTTTATAATCGGCAAGTCGGCTCACCTCAAAAACATACATACAACTATGAATCAAACTAAGCTAGTTTAGTGACACAGAGTTCTTTCGTTTTCGATTCAAAAAGACTATTCCATTTTTAATTTCATAAGTGGAACTAACTATAGATTTATATTGAAAAAATCAAAAAATAGTCTCATTAAAGTTAGATTAAATGTGACCGCTTTCTTCACCAAGATCAACCAAGTGTTTTTTTAAACGGAATCGAATGTCATCATCAGCTAACCGACTACAATTTTTTAAAGAATTTTGAATACGTCAACTACGAAATCACTTTTGGCATTCTATATGACATGAATGATGAAATGAAAAGTTTCCATTATGCTGTTAACTACAGAAAATTTGAAGAATATTAAAATACCTTCCGAAGAAAAGGAAGAAGATGAAGTAAGCCACTGCTCCTTTTCCGTCCTGCTGCTTCTCCGGTAACTTTCTTTCTGAGCCTGGCTTTTGCTACTACTATCAACACTATTACTACTATCACATGTAGACTGAGTTTGAGTTGCAACACGTGGAGTGAAAACTTGGGACCAAACATATTTTTCACTGTTACTACCACTATTCCTACCACTTGTAGTTCTATCGTTGTAATTACAGGAAATTTCCCCACTACATCCCGAGATTTTATTTTTCTGATCAAATAATGTGATATTAGATGCTTGACTGTGCTTAGGTTGAGTAGTGAATTGGCTGGATGGGGCAGATTGGACACGATTCAATTGATTGGAATCATCATGTGAAGTCTGCATGTTCTTCTCAGAGCATACACTAGGAACAGGAGCTTTTTGGATATTTTTTTTATAACTCAGGCCATCTCGTTTTGTCCATTTAACAAACCGTTTGTGATTGCTCACATTGTTGACAGAACAAGTGGATGAGGCGAGTGGAACGGAACCAAAAATAAATTCCGAAAACTCCATGAGTTCTTTTATGGACTCTTTGTTAGGACGAATCGATTTTCGGACCAGTTGGGATGAAGATGAGGAGGAATACGAGTTCCCATCCTGGGGTTCTACTAGTTCTTTGAGAACTACGTGGTTCGAGTCGTATAAACATTTACGGCCACGGCGTTCACATTCACGGTACAGAAGGAGTCGCAGTTTGATTCCGGGTAAGGATTCTGTGTCAGTTGGGAGGGAGATTGAGGGCGTGTTTTCTTTGTCAGGTGAGGGTTCCGATGGACTAAAAAAAAATACAAAATACACCGTTTAAAACGAATGATCACCACTAAAAACGCTTTTTTGGTCATCTATTTAGCGCAAAAAAGCTATTGAGTTGAAGATATAATTCATTGTGCTAAATTGTGCACCAGTATATCATGGAAAAATGGACAAGTCAAATGAATGTAGGCTCAAAAAACCGTTTTTTGAAGCCACCAAAAAAGGGAATCCTGTGGTTTATTCATTTCATACTCACTTGCACTAAGTAACTGATTAACTACACACACATTTTGAATTATGCCAAAAAGTATGGGGCGACATGAAAAAACTCCATACCTGTAAATAGTGCGTCGCTCTGCGTGAGTGCTCAGAGAGATAGTCGGAACCCTAGGAAATGATTTCCTTCTGGCAGTGGACTGTGGTTTGCACTCTTTGGGACAAATGACTGGAAGTTCATGCACAAACTCAACCCGGTCCCCACAGGTTTCCGAAGAAGCGTTGCTGCTCCCCACTTCATTACTGGAAAAACTTTGTGCACACTGTATCTGAAGTGGACGACGACGAAGAGGAGAAAATAATTTCTCCAGGAAAGACGACATGTTGGTTAGTTAGCTACTGCCTAACTAACAACAACAAGAACCCTTACACTTGTTCAAAACGGTCACTTTTTTCACTACTGAGTTCCAGTCTTGTCCGACAACTTTGCTCTTTACTATACACGGGCCACAAAATATATTGACGCAGCAAGAGGCTGAAATCGGAGCACAGTTGTTCACTACGAAGTTGTAGGAATGAGTTTCCCATATTTTTTAATTCAATTGGGTATTCGTACAATAGACTTTCATCAACACTCTCCTTACTTGAAATCCCAACTCAACTAACTAACTAACTAATGATGGCTCCCAGTTTTATTTACATGGTGGTATCGTTTACCTACCCAAAGCATGTGTAGGACTTGATTTGATATATAATGCTTATTAATCATGTGAAACCTCGTGTATTACTTTTGATGAAATCACGTGCGTGTACCCATGATTAATAGAGGAGGATTATTCTCCACAAGTCAGTAAGAGTGTACTTGAAACAGGAATTGACCAAGGAAGTGTCCCATTCTGCTCATCATGGACCATAATGGCAATTCACAGCCAAAAGAAGAATCCCATTTAGACTGAGCATCTTTTTCCAATCATTTGAAGAGGGTTTGATGATGATGTAGTACACAGCGCTGTGTGAAGGAGTCATTAGTTGCTGTAGGATGAGGAATGGGAAAAAAGCCTCGTGACCAATCTTGTCTGATGATGGTGGACTACACTACTAGAACTGGAGTTGGTTAGCTAGTTTGGTTGTCCACTCATGTCCTCCTGCTGCAATAAAAAGGATAAATAGTTAGTTTGAAAGTTAGTCAGTTAGTTAACTAGTAACTAACTAACTATACATGGTCTGGTGGTGCACAAATGAGGATGTGATATTATTGAGGAGCGCGTGACTTTTGACAGAGCAAATATAAATGTGTGTGGTCGGTGAATCGCTGATTATGATGTGATGATTCCATAGGTTATTCTCGTGATCAATAGATTGGAAATGGGTTGTGGTGATACAATTTTGTTGGTTAGTTTACAATTACACAATGAGGGGGGAATTGAGATGAGATAAGAGACTGCGGTGGACAAGACCAACTACACCGGAAATAACATTACACGAGTTTGAGCTTCATTTCTGGGGTATTAGGTAGCTAGTTTGTGTTTGTCCTTCAAGGAGCACATTAAGCTAAACAAAAAATATGTTGCGATTCATATTACACCAGCCTAGCTTTAGTTATTTAACTGACTTGGCCACTTGACCATTGGAACCTTTCAAGCTTTTAGGCTTAGCCTGAGCAGTCAATAAATTGTACAATGGTATAGTGAAAAGGCAATTTTAAATGTGCTGTTATATTTGCAGTTATAAGTAAGGAAGAGATCTGCCGATCTGCGTGGTCTGCGTCAATACAAGGCCAGCCAAAATCATGGATTTTTACGCAAAATACTCCAGAACTGGGTTCAATAGGTTGATATATGATAATGTTGGTCAACTCAACTATCAACTCTTAAAGCAAACAGAATGTAGCCAGTAACTAAATAATACAACGCGATGTTGTTGATGATTAATTAAATCAGCGATGTCAATGTTTTTATTTCTACACACTCTCTACTCTACAAGGCCATGTGCGTTCTCTGTTTTTGTTTTGTTTACATCTGAACACTCCATAGATTTTGCAAGTGCCCCTCAATTTTTCGTAAAAAATTAAAATTTGACAATCATTACACACGGAATGACAATGCACTGTAAAAATTAACTGGCTATATTTCAAAACGTTTGATAATGAATTATGATGTTTGATGCTGGTTAATGCCAGGGATTTTAAAGCTAGCAAAATAATAAAAATCGTTTTCAACTTACTTTGACCAAGTCCGAAAAGAGTTTCCTATGGATTACAAACACAAATTTCGAATAGGTTTGGTGGATATTAAAGTATAAAAACTTTAAATCTACAAAACCATCAGTCTTTACAAATCAATAGATACTTAATTAGCATTAAATGTTTCTTTATCAGCAGTCAAACTGTCAACACTAACAGCACTCAAACGACTGACATTGTCTATCTTGAAATATTGCAAACTGCTTAGTCACACTAAACACTTAAAGGATTCACATTTTTGACACAATTAAACAAATCGGTAAGAATACTTGTCCCCGAAAGTAAAAATTATAAAATCAACACAAATCGCTACACGCTTCCCTCGACGGTGAAAGGTGAAATAGTTTACTGTGCAATGTGTGTATACTTTTTAGTTCTTCATTTACTCTGCACAGTACACATCATACTGCACTCTACATGCAAAAGTCATGCACACAGAAAACTAGCCGGAATTCGGGGAATAACAACTGATGATAAATATTCCTTAAAAAATCCATATCTTGATATAAATTATGTTCAATATATAAATTTATTAACACAAAATGTACTGTTTTATCACATATTTTTAGTTATCTATCCCAAAAAGTACCTTATATGACTAAAATACAAAAATCAAGATGAAGAAAATTAAGATAATTCCTTATGTAGTCATAACACTATGGCACACAAATTACATGCATTTTTTAAAAGTTTTCTTTGTGTTTTACACAAAAAGATAAAATTGGGACCCTATGATTTAACCTGCAACTCATGCATGGCGTCCAGGCGCTTAATTTGGCATTTGGCCGATAGCATTGAGTCTTGTGACTTTGGAACAACACTAAGACTAACCCTTCCTTTCCTACTTGTTTGGTCATATGATGTTGTTATGTGATGATGAATTCTTTTGCTCATCATATATGCTGCACGTAGCGTGTGCTCTGTAAAAAATAGAGCTCCAGAATAAAAAAGTGTATGGTGTATGCATACAAAATACTTTAAAAAAAGCAACTCTTTTGTTGCACTTGTACACATGAACTTCAATGTATTTTACACTCTAGTCTAAGAATTCCAAGTTCATAAAAGTGGACGCGGAATCATTTCCTAGATTTTATTATTTGTTATTCTCTTTTTTAATGATTCAGCTTTATTTACATGCCTGATTAGTGCACGATCTATTTGCTTAAAAAAGAGATTGGAAATTTCGACCATTAGGGTTATCATTATCATCCTGGAACTGGATGTTTAGATTGAGGTTGGTAAATGTAAATGATATTCATCAGGACGTTTTCCCAAACCATGCGGGTCAATAACTTGTACTGTAGTGCTATACTTAAAGGCAATTAATTTAGGAATTTTTATAGCATTGTACTAATTGAAGTTTTGTGCTTTGACAGAGTCTAAAAACTTGTAATCTTATGTTAAACATCTAATTAAGAAACGGAACTAATGCTGTACTACTACCACAACCACAACCACAGGTAGAGTAGAGTCGGACGCCAAAAAATGAGACTTGTAAACGTCATAAGCACCCATAGAGCGCTAAAATTCAAAAAAGCTTTGTTTACTGTTGTTTCAGAATTCTCAACTTTCCTGTTCACTTCCCAAACTTTATTTTTTATTTTTTTAGTTTCAATCGGCTGTGAAAAAAAATTTTGATGCTACTAAAACGGGAAAGACGACATGTCATCTCCCCTATTAAGCTCTTCTGGGGGTAACAATGTGAAATCCAACTCAGAGGGGGGCAACAGCAACAGTTCACCTTCAAATGTGAACGGCATCGGTTCCAGTTCCACGACCACATCCACAGCCTCCCCTGCCAGTGTTCTCCTTTCCACAGTCCTCAGTTCCAACGGCATTGGCCCCAATAACATTCTCATCATGGGCAATGGCAACTCTTCAGCCAATAGTAATTCCAACACCAACAATAGCAACAACTCCAACTCTGTCAACTCCACCGTCATGGGGGGAAGCAGTCATCGGACACATACGATCATGAGTGCTGAAGATGCTGCTTCAGGCAAACGATCCTACTGGGCTGAATTAGAACTCACGGGTCTCACTTACTTTGTATTTTTCTATGCTTAACTTTCAATGTCAACGTTTAGTTAGTTAACTAGAGAAAGATCTCAAGATTGAATTGACTATAGATTGATTTCTGGCACTTTTTTTCTCGATTTTTAACTTTGATTCCGAGTACAGCCAGTATAAAATGTTTACTAAATGTTTATTGGTATGATAATGCAGGTAACATAAAGAACTTGTCCCCTAACTTATTTGAACTGACGCACCTGACACATCTGTATCTGAATGACAACAGTCTGACGAAACTCCCAGCAGAGATATCCAAACTATGCAACCTCCAAGTTCTGGATGCTTGCAACAACAAGTTGAGAAGTTTACCTGTGGAGCTAGGCGAATTGACTCGTCTCAGAGAGCTTCTATTGAACAACAACTATTTGCGCAACTTACCATTTGAGATGGGCAGGTGTTACAAGTTGCAAATTATCTCGTTGAAGGGGAACCCTCTACCTAATGACTTTTTGTCATTGCTCGCTGAAGTCAATGGGGTCTCAAAACTTCTCACTTATTTACTAGACTCTTTGCCTGGTATGTGCGTAGCTCTTGTTATCGTTGTAGAATGTGATTGTGATGCGAATGTAAATTATAGTGTAAGTTAGTGGGGTAGGATTTAGAAACAGGATAGGATAAATAAGTAGGATTGGATAAATTTTGATAAAGTCTCAGTTGAAACATAGGGTTCTGAGTGCAGTTTTGTTTTAAAATGTCTCTAAACCCCGGGAAAATTCTAATAAATAGTTTCCAGAAGTGCAAAACACATCTCTATGGATTGTTTTTAATGGGGAACTATTGAGTAGCCAAACAATTTTAAAATCCAAACCCATTGTCTAATGCATGCTCTCTTTACACCCCAAAAAAAGTATAAAAAGAGTTAATATATCTATTTTAGCAATTATAAAATATTTATAAAAAGAAGATCCACAATGACAACTTGTAGTACTCTGAGTGGGTTCACTTTAAAATCCATCCAAGGCTGCACTAACTTAAAACTATCCACAGGGCCATCTACAGAGCCACCGCCTAGAACCTGGATCCCCTTGTCAACTCCTACACGTACCCGTCCGGCTGTGATTTTTACCGTCTTTTGTTACAATGTGCTCTGTGACAAGTATGCGAGTCGTCAAATGTATGGCTACTGTCCATCTTGGGCACTGGACTGGGAGTACAGGAGGAAAAATATTCTAGGGGAGCTGAAACACTACTCAGCCGACATCCTTTGTTTGCAAGAAATTGAGACGGACCAATTCTTTAACTTTTTCTTGCCCGAATTGTCTGAAGAAGGGTACAATGGGATTTTTGCTCCCAAATCTAGAGCAAAAACTATGTCGGAGAGTGATCGCAAGTTTGTCGATGGATGCGCCATTTTCTACAGGAAAGCCAAATTCAAGTTGGTCAAAGAACATTTGGTGGAGTTCAATCAACTGGCCATGGCCAACGCAGAGGGATCGGATGACATGTTGAACAGAGTCATGACTAAAGGTACTGTCGAGATACCAATACTATTGACGTTGAGATTTGTAGTATTCTGTATTCTCATGTTTGTTGTGTTGATGGACCTCTTTGTTTGTTTTCTATGTCCTTTTTAGATAATATTGGGCTGGCTGCTTTGCTGGAAACAAGACAAGAAGCATGGGACAATGGAGTTCCTCGTGATCCACCGCCTCTGCCTATCTTAGTTTGCACGTCGCATATTCACTGGGATCCCGAGTTTTGCGATGTGAAGCTGGTTCAAACTATGATGCTCATGCATGAGCTCCGGCTCATTGCCGATAGTGTAGCAACGAATATCATCCCCTCTCGTCACTCATCCCCCAATGACAAAGTAAATCTTCTCTTGTGTGGGGATTTCAATTCTCTCCCAGATTCAGGTTCGTCACAGCCATTACAGTCACTTACACTTACATTGTATACCTTTGATGATGTTTGTCGCTACGTATTTATTAACTATTTGTATCCTCTGTAGGTGTCGTGGAGTTCTTGCAAGAGGGGAGGATATCAACAAAACATCCAGACTTTAAGGACCTGGGCTACAAACAGTGCTTACAACGCATTTCATACCATTCTGATCGAACAACAGAGTACACACATGGGTTCAAGTTGTCTACAGCGTACTCCCAAGATGTGATGCCGTACACTAACTACACATTCGACTTCCGGGGAATCATAGACTACATTTTCTATTCGAAACCAAGCATGAGTCCACTGGGTCTACTGGGACCACTGGACACCCAATGGCTAGGAGAACAAAAAGTTGTGGGAGCTCCACACCCATCCATTCCTTCAGATCATTTTCCTCTGTTGACAGAACTGGAACTAACTTGTGGAAAAAATACAGGATGATACTAATTGAAACAATGAAATAAATGAAAGCTCACGAGGGGATTTGTTTTCCCAATACTTGGGGGGAAATAAATTTTCCGTGGAGTCTTTGGGACACCTATATATTTAGATTCTGTGTCGTAATTTTTAGCTTTTAAAATGGGTGATGGAATAGGATCTAAAAGCTAAAATTTATGACTGAATGAATATTATGTTGACTACACACTTTAGTTTTCTACACTTATTTTTCGAGCAAGGGATCACATGGGTATAAGAACTAGTACATTTTTTCCAAAATTATAGAAGTTGTGACTTTTGTTTGTTGTGTCAATTTTATCCTAGTTCTGGTTAGGTTAGTGTTGTTGGTCAACCATTTAACATTACTTATACTCAGGAGATCATGACACATGAAAGGTTTAGTTTTATTTTGAACATGGGACGACTTTTTGAGCAGCTGTGTAGGCTGTGTTGTGAAATATTCATGAGGTTCCATTGATCCAGTTTTGGTCAAGTCAAAAAGGTGTGGAAATATTTTACCGTTTACTTCCACCTTTTAAAACGTCTAAATTTTGTGTTAGTCGTACTATGGAAAAGTTTTAACACACTATTTTATGAATGTGTTTATGTGAAAAGTGTGCAGGAGACAAAAATACTATTCGTTTATGCGTTAAGCACAAATATGTTATTATCATGATTTACCTGTTTTGTTTAGCAACTGCCGTGTAAGATGGTTATTGAATCCATATCATTTGTTTTTTTGCAAAGTTTCTGATAGGATTCAAATTACTTTCAAGAAATATTCGAACCTATTTGCTAAGGAACGATATAAAAGGCATTTTATGTTGATTTGTTGCTGAAAAGTACTTGTTTTATGTTGAAGAAAAAGTACGTAGATGATGATTTGATATTGTGGTTGGGGTACAATATTCTTAAAGAATGTCAAGGATAATCTATCTCATAAGTTACATACGAACTAAAGAAACGAATGTGTGGAACTAAAAAAGGAACAAAAATTACTGACATTCATATGCTATGTATGTCAAATCATTTAAATATTTTTTCTGGTTCATTTAACCAAGGCTTTATATTGCACTAAATGTTAAAATTCTTATACTATTTAGTAATTCGTGTTGCGAATTATTCCCAAAGATTTTTCCATCTTGTGCATGGTCAAATGTTAAAGTCCCTATATCAAGTTTAAGTTGGCCCATGTAATCAAACGGTCTGCTTTTGAAGGGACCTCTACACCTCTAGGATAGTTTATAAAGTAAGTGGTACTTTATTTTATGTCTGCTGGAAAGGGGTGCAGTACTACAACAGGGGTTTTAAGTATGTAAGGAGAAACTTTATTATTTGGAGACATTATAGTATTGTTACACATTACACACTTGTATGCAGAAGCAAACATTTACCAAGATTCCAAACTCGCATGCCGTTCACCAAAATTCAACCACCATCTCATGTAAAACAGCAATGGAAATTGGAAACCCCTAAATAAAGAAAGTGAAGGCAAATCACATTGGTCTTTTTGTTGTACATTATATTATTGTTCATAATGCTGTATTAATTTGCGTGATAACCAAAGTTTATGGGATCCCATTTTATTCATCATGATCGAAATTTTGTGCAATATTAAGGTGGACGGGAAAGTAAAATTCATAGCATGAGGAAAGTTTATAAGATTATTTGGCCTCCTCCAGTATAGGTAGCGTGGCCGAGTGGTCTAAGGCGTTCGTTTTAGGCACGAATCTTTCGGGGCGTGGGTTCGAATCCCACCGCTGCCAATAATATTTTCTTCGGTTTCATCATTTATTTTTGCCATTCAATGAAGTGAAAGTATATGTTACATTTACTAATTGCTATTTAATTTAATCTGATGATGTAGAAAAGTTTGAGACAGGATTAAACTCAAACAGTTTTAGTTAGTTTTTTTCCCATAAATAATTGTATATTTGTACAGCTAAATCTCTTTCCTCTCCACCATCAACAATAAGTTTATTACCCTGAAGAAGAAAACAAATTGTCTTTGAAAGCTTGGTTTTAAAATAAATTGTCATCCTCAACTATCCCGTCCAATTCTTTACCTAGTTTTAGTCATGTTAGCATACTGTGTTAAGGGCTTGGATTTCTGTATGCAGAAGCAAACTGCATGTTGTACACAACTGATTGATACATTCCTAGTTTTGTTTTCGCTATTAGAATTATGATGTAAAATAGGAAAAAAAAAATCTTTTTGAGTGAAATATGCGCAATAATTGATTTGTCAATTTGGACACAGCATTTTTCCATATGATAATTTTGTATTTTCAAATGGGCAACAGGAAACATTATTATATTAGATATACGAGTGTGCACAGGCAGTATGAGATTCAACACTCCAAGTCAATCAAGCGCCCTTTATTATCTCGGCGTTAAAAATTTAGCAACATTCAAATCTAGTAGTTATTTCATGCCATACCATTATATTGTCCGTCAATCCCCTTCAACCCAAAATATTACACCATGTTTGTCGTCTATACAATTCATGAACCAAAAAATTACAAAAACTAAAAACAACTAATTATATTGGGAAACAGTGTGAATAACTATCACAACAAATCAAACCACCTTTAACAGATCTTCAAACAACAAAACTATACCAAAATACCTAAATAAAGTCGCAGTTGATAAATAACACCAAGATACTTTTAAAAAAACTAATAAACCAAACTCTACATACTTTTCTGTAACAATTAAACACCAAATCGAAACCGCATGTAACAATAAAAACAACGTGTAACAGTACACCTCTGTACAAATAAAAATTTAACAATATATCTGCGAATGCGAACTCAATAAACAATATATAAACAATCAACTCAAACTAATTCAATACAAATAACTTAAACAATAATTAGTTAGTCATCCCCACAAATGGTTAATTCGTTAATAAATTGTTAAATTATCTTTTCATCTGTAAATAAATAAACCTAACTACCAAACCAATCTATATAGAATTAATCAATTTTATAATAGCCGATCGATAAACTTCCCCGCAAACATTATTTTCAAAACTCCCAATTTTTCAAAACTTGCCAAAAAGATGATATATGCTCAAGTAAAAAAAACGCTAAAAACAGGCCCGCGCTAACTAACAAAGTGTATTTGCCGTAATGCTGTTAGCAATGGAAGCCAAATTCTCCTCACAATCAGTAATGCTCGTGTAGCACAAACGAATTTCCAAATCTCTATGCCCATTCGCCAAAGTGATGATATTTGCCTCCACACTCAAATCCTTTGTGCTGCTCCCATTGGCGCCAAAATTAGCTCCCATATTATTGGACCCATTGTTTTCCTTGTTTCGTTGCTCCCCAATCACTCCACTCAACAAACTCATATCATTGCGCCCAATGATCGTGTTCATCATGGTCATCCCATTGACCGAAGAAACTCCACTGCTAATCCCACTACTGGTACTCCCATCATCACTATTGTTACTGCCCATCTCCAACAGGAAGCTAGCATTGTTGTTCAACATGCCCACTCGATTGTTGCTACTATTGGTGCCCCAGCCGGAACAACTTTGTTGCAGGAACACGTCGTCATCATCAAGATTGCCGCTGCTGCTATCACTACTACTACTGGACCGTTTACTGGACGCTTGGCCAATGTGTCCGAATTGACTGGTCTCTGGTACCGAGGACTTGGTCTCTCCTTTCAAACTATTGGGTCGCCAATGGTCATCATAAAAGTAAAAGTGATCAAACATTTCTGCTGTGTCGATTACTGTAGTACTATTATTGTTGTTGCTGCCACCATGACTAGCATTATTCTTACTATTTGGTAGTGAACAAAATGGTGTAGTAGTGTTAGCATTACTGTTACTAGTACCGATAATGTTGTTGTTACAGTCTACCATTGAATTCATATCGGCAGTAGTAGTAGTATCCAGGAAATTGGGGCCACCTCGCCCTTGTTGGGATACACTATTATTGTTCGTTGTGACGAGCGTAGAAACCACTGAACTGTTGTGCTTGTGTGGCGGTAAAGTATTCAGGATTCGATGATGGTTGTTATTTTGAGTATGGTGATGATGAACATTGTTCAATGTGGAATTACTATTGTTGGCATGTAAAGATAGGTTATTGTGGGATCTCACTTGACCCTCATCTTTAGAGTGAACAAAGGTTTGGACTGACCCGGTGGTAGAAGCCCTTTTTCGTCCTCCGCTTTCCATTTCCGCTCTTTTGGTTGGACCCGGAGTGCCCAAACTACTTTGCTGCTGCTGGGGTTTCCCGACATGCATTTCTTTGGAGGGGATCCCATTGTAGCCCAACTCTTTGAATCCATTCCTTGGTTGCAACTGTGCATGTTTGTGTCCATTGCTGTTACTAGTATGTCCACCACTATGTGTATGCTGCAATGGAATATGATTATTACTACTCGCCTTGACAATGGTAGCCGAACTGCGATGATGATGGTGGTGGTAAGCAATCGGTGCACAAACACAATGATGATGTTGCTGCGGTCCAATAAACTGAGGAGTGATGTAGTGATGATGATGATGATATGGTTCCGGTGGATGAGGATGGAAAACCGGATATGGTGGACCCGGGGAACCACTGGGTCGAATCAAAGGGGATCCAGTATACACCAAGGATTTCAAATTGGGGCTACTTGGTGGCGTATATTCTCCCGAGCCACTATGAGTACTCACCAAATGAAGCGGTGGTGGTGGCAAAGGTCGACCAACCCGCCGATGATGATTTGCATACACTGAAGATTGGGATCCGCTGGAACCCCCTGTAGTCCCCCCACTGGACAAATTATTATTATTATTGTTGCAAGTGCCCCCACTACTGTTCCCCGACGATTGTCGAATCAATTTGGCACCCGTGTAGTAGTTTGCCGGTGGCAATAGAATCCCAGTGGTGGTCCCACTACTAGAATTCACTGCCGATTTGATGACACTATGGGGTGGCGGGTTCCCGTTTCCACTAGTATTATGATTGTAGGCGATGAGCACAGCCCCAGGAGCACTGATGAGACCAGCACTGCTCACAATTTCCATCATAATTTCTACCCGGGCTCAAAGTCAGTACAGGTCCTGTACACAATATCACTTCCATGGACATTTTGGCGTCAGTCAGAAGCACGAGCACTTTGGAAGAATTGAGCAGCTCCGCTTTGTCCCATGGCCTCGGAGCGAATGCGGAATTAAGTAGACCAACTTCTCTTGCTTTCCTTCCACTTGCTTCGTTAGCTAGCTAGAAATCTTGAACATGCAGTGCTATATTGTTGTTGCGCTCAACCAACAATACTACTCGACTAGCTAGCTAACTAACTAACTAACTTTTGGTCGTACCTTGCATGATAAGTTTAGGAGCCGACTTTACTTGCAGATAAGCTTGTCTGTCCTCCTGCCCTACTAACAAACTAAAACTGACTTGCTAACTAAAACAACTATAGCGAATGAGTACTGTACGTTAGTTAATTAGTTAGTCAGTTGCGATGCCATTGCTAACAATGTACATGCACACTAGCGATATTAGCTAACTACCTTTGCACTTGGAGGTATCGGTAAAACTTGTTATAGTTAAAGCAGGGATGCAATTCAACCAACTCTCTATTTGCAAATCTCTATGCACGCGGATTGCAATTGGATTTGTATTCCGTATGTATGTTATGCACCTTTTTTCTAACTCCTACATACACTTTACTTATGCATGCAGAACACATGGCTGTGTGTAGGATAGGGAGGAAGGAAAATGATGATGAGTGTGTAAGTAGTTTGGCTTCTAGAGCAAACCAAGTTGAATGTTGACGTTTTTTTATACCCCAGGTGAAGTATGTTAGTTAGTTAGCGAGCTTGAGCTGTCAAAATATATAGGTGGAGGTGTACCAAATAATGATGATGGCGAGAATCATAATGGTAACTGATATAGTAGAAAGCTGGCTGAAAATGGAAGGGAGATTTTCATTCTGGTGAGCTTTTGTTGAGGACAATTGGCTTTCGTTGAGTGAATTGAATGTGCGTGAAAATAGTTTTTTCTCACTTTGGTTTTCCGAACAAGAACGAGTTTTTTTCTTGCATTTCATATCGGCAGAGTAAGTTAGTTAGTTAGTTAGTTTTGGTATCAAAGGATAAATGTTTGGCAAAGAAAAGAAAGTAGGTCTTGACAACTATAAAAAATTGTGCATAGACTCTTTTTTTTGACGGAAGTACCATTTTCGTACTTTCGTCTACGAGTTGAATTAAAGCGTGACATTTTATTCATGTCAGTACACTTGGATTGATGTGACTCTGGGGATAGGATGAACCACATTAGATTTTCAGGGCTCCCATTTATCCTTATGCGTTGAATGAACTTTAGGGCAAATAAGACTGCAGTTAGTTAGTTAGTTAAGTGACGTTAATATGCTGAGCAGTTTTATAGATTGAACATTGAACTCGGCACTAAAATGGGCAGTCAATAGGAATCCTAGGGTGCACACTATACAGATCATCATCATCAATAATACATTGAGCTAGAAACGAAACGGGGAGCTCTGTACCCAGCAAACATATATAATAACACAATATACGATGATAATAATAATTGTAGGAAATACAGCGCACATAGTGCCCATTAAAATAAACAATAGCAAAAAAACAAGGTCAGCGTGCTATAATTAACTTGACCTGTGGAATCTCACCAACTCACCACTCACAATAATATATGACAACCAAACGATCCATTGATTTCCATTTAACATATGTAAATGGTAAATCCCTGAATAGTTACTACAGTAGAATCTAATTTTCCACATTTATTTTACAGCTAAAGGATTATAAAAATAGCATTTCAAAATTTATGACCCGTGATATGGTAGGCAAGCAGCAGGATAAAAAATCATACCTCTATATGATCATAATAAATCCTAGCGCACAGCCAATACACGCAATAACCTTAATTTGGCAAAACTCATAAACCATTAGTTAGTGGTAGTTACTTACTAGCATTAATACATCATTTGAAAAAGGTATCCTGTTGAAGCATTTTTATTTTTTTGTGCTTGCTCACATGTAACAGTGACAATCATTCCCCATATTGATTGCTATCATCCTTTTTTAAAGGCCAAGAGCAGTCTCCTTTTTAACGCGTATGTAGTTCAGAAGAAGAAGTTACCAACTAACTAACTATAACTATATGCACTTTTCATTTAAGTGTGTATGTGTGTACTCATATGAGTTCTTTTGCAAAAATCACTCATGTGTGCATTTTACATGTACTTGAGTTGCTTTAGTTAGTTAGTTTGTTATAGTTAGTCACTAACTATATATCAAGTGGTTCCTTTCATGCAGTTCCAACCGTGTAGTTTATAGTTAGTGCATGAAAAAATGAGATTCATCATCCTTACCAGATAGATACTGACTACATGCATCCCTGTACGGGTTTTACTAACTAACTAACTAACTAACAAACCAACTATTAACATGTAGTTAGTTAGTTAGTTAGTAAACTTAAACTAGTAGTAGTTGCAAGTAAGTAAGTAAGTAAGTAGTCTAAGCATGTGAGGGAATAAGGAAGAGTATAGTATACAAGCTTTTATTCATATGATGATGATGAGAAATATAAAGAGACAAAGCCCACGAGTCGAGTAGTAGGTCAGTATTTCAAAGCCCTTGTTTTTTTTCTCTCTCTCCTTCCTTTTTTAGTTAGTTAGTTGGACGTGGAGTTAGACAAACATGAGCTCGTTTACACAGTGCGTGGTTATAAGGTAACGTCAAGTAGTCCATTTTATTGATATCACTGGCTGCCATCATTTACCATATCCTAATGGGTTGTTGGCAGTAGGTGCACAACACAAACACACTTGAAAGTGGAGTGAATAAAAAACACTATTGTTTATCCTCATTGTAATGTATGGTTAGTTAGTTAGTATTACACGACGAGTGTGTTGATTTTGAAGGATGTAGAATAATGCTATTTAAATGAGTTGGGTATGGGTTGTTGTTATAATCATGTGTATCACTGGGTTGGTTTAATTACACACACAATTTTGGGATGAATTGAAATTTATGGAAATTGTGTGCTTGATTACTTTGGCTATATGTATGTAGTATGCATATGAATGGATGGCTCAAATTGATTCAGGCTATTACCTAGTTTTAGTTAGTTTGTGGTAGCTAAAAATCTCATTTCTCGTTTGTATGCTGTAGCTATAGAGTCATGATTTCTTTTTTAGGTGTATAGCTGATAAATTTATAGCTTTGCTTAGGCTTTAGGGTTGTAAAGTGCATTAGTTCACAATAATGTTTAATTTAGTTGGCCTTTCACCTCTATGTATAGTAGATAGGGTAAGAAATTAGTCAGTTTAGCCAGTCAGAGGTTTTCCATGAAAGTAGGTTGTTGGCATACCGTGTAGTCCAAAATAAAGTTAAGTTTGATTAGTAAATGTTTCATATGGGATGCGTAGATTTAATATCTTCGTATATGCGTACTTGCATACACTTCTGACTTCAACTATAAACTAACTAAAGAACCCCAAATGAAAATTTTCCACTCAAAGATTCCAGTATAGGGATTTACTTATAAATTGACCCCAAACAAGTAAACTCTCAAGTTTATAGTTTGGTTACTTAAATGACTGCCAAAAATTCCGTCTTAAGTCGCATATGATACAAATATTTACCAATTTCATCAGTCTCATACTTTATCTCTATTTGTAAGGATCATTTAGGTTCAATATATGAGGATGATTCATTTCTAATTTTCTTCAGTTTGTTAGTTGGTTATACTCACTCAATCTACAAATGTGTACCAAATCGCAAAAGAGTGTTCAAAAACAAATATTTTCATGTATATTGTAACTAACTATAACTATAGTTTGCTTGTTACCAACTGATTGATTAGTTTTTATCGAGCTTCAAACATAGCTAATCAGCAATATGATACCTGAGGACTCTATCAAAGGAATTCTCAGCTTCAGTTTTAGCAAACCTTCAGGTATGTGAATGAAAACTAACTAACTATAAGAATCTAATAAATTCGATCCTTGCAAAGCAGTTTGGAAAACATTCAAAATTGCGGTTATCAGTCGCTGGAATATCGTCCAAAATGGTTCACAGTTGCATTGACTTCCTCGCATAACTATTATCTTAATTTGTACATTCACATTGCACTACAAACCTTAGTTGGGCAACCACCTTTCAACCTTCTGAGCAGTTAACAAATTTCCCAAATTATTTTAGGATGGGGTGCAAGACACACATTAGCAGTCCTTTCGTTCCTGGGATTCGCTGCGAGCTACGCAATGCGATTCAACCTATCCCTAGCCATAGTAGCAATGGTAAAAAGAAATCAAACAACACCACATCCCAGCAATCATTCCTACCTGTACGAAAATGAAAACGAAAATAACAATTTCTCTGGCGCTTGTCTTCCACCAAACCCTCACAATCATTCCTATGTGTATGATGATAACTTTTGGAAACACAAAACGGATGGGGAGTTCGAATGGAATGAGGTGCAGCAGGGAGTCATATTAGGAGCATTTTTCTGGGGATATGTAGTTACCCAGTTGCCTGGTGGGATTTTGGCTCAAAAATTTGGGGGCAAATGGCCTCTTGGACTGGGCATTTTGATCACTGCTGTTTTTGCACTACTCACACCTATTGCAGCGAGAACGCATTTCGGATTGCTAATATTCGTGCGGGTTGTGCAAGGATTAGGAGAGGTGAGTTGATTTGCAAAAATTGCAAATCTGGGCTAAGTATTCTACTCCAAAATAACTAAACTTGACTTTTTGCATAGGGTTTGTGTACGCCAGCAATGCACAGTCTATTAGCATCTTGGGCTCCGCCGGATGAAAGGGGTGGACTTGCTAGCATTGCATATTCAGGTAAGTTTAGTTTTCAAAAATCTAAATATACGGGATTTTTAATGTTCATGTGTTTTGTGATTCTATTGGATACAGGTACTTCATTTGGCTCAGCAGCCACCATGATACTTAGTGGCTACTTGATAGAAACTTGTGGCTGGCCTTCAGTTTTCTACGCTGTGGGGGGATTTTCAATCCTTTGGTTTATTTTATGGGCAACTCTGATTTCCAGTACACCGGCAGATCATCCACGTATTTCTGGCGATGAGTTATATTATATTCAACATGCAATTGGGGACCAAGTTTCAAATGTGTGTTACTGCTAACTCACTATATAACTAACTAACTAAAAGAAATATCGAATCGTTATTATTTTTTCCAATTATGTAATAGAAACGAATGGTAACTCCATGGAAGGCCATTTTTAAATCACCGCCCGTATGGGTCATCATCATAGCGCACACTGGCCATACTTGGGGTCTCTACACACTTTTAACCGAGCTACCAACTTACATGAAAACTATTCTCAATTTCGATATCAAAGAGGTAACTAACATTTTGTCCCTAGTTGGAAAAATTAAATTTTTCTTACTATTGATATAAAATCTTCCCTGTCATTCTTCCCAAGCTCTCAAAATTACTACTCCAATTTTGCATTCATCATTACAATCTCATTCTCTCATGTCACCCCAAATAGAACAGTTGGATGTCCGCCCTGCCTTACTTTGTGATGCTGGTGACAGCCATAGCCCTCCCAATCTTGGCAGAATACATGATTCTGAAGAAATGGCTCAGCACCATCAATGTGCGCAAAATTATGCAAATTATAGGTAACTAACCAACCAACTACTGTATACTTATTATCTCCGTCCACGACATAATAATAATGATCGCAAAAATTACTTGTGCCCCTCTTTTTACCACACCACAATATGTATGTACACAGCTCACATTGGGGCAGGGATAGCGTTAATCGGAGCCTCATACTCTGGTTGTGACAAAGCGTTGACAATCAGTCTGCTGACCATTGCAGTGGGAGCAAATGGAGCATCTTTTGCAGGCTTTGGTGTAAATCATGTGGACATTGCAGCCAACCATGCTGGCGTCCTTATGGGCATCACGAACACGGTGGCCAACTGTTGTGGCATCATTGCACCGTATGTTGCTGGCTTGTTGATAAATGACAATGTAAGTTGGTTTTCGAATTGGGTGAGATTGAGAGAAAATTAATTTATGGTCGCTCAGCTAGTCATTTATTGTGTGTGTATGTATGCAAGTAGTATGTGTGTCTATGTAAAAAGGGACACAAAAGATTGAGATGATTTTTTTGCACTTCTTTGGATTTACAAGTTTTTGTCTGGTTTGGTAAGACAGACGACGTATATTTTTTCTGGCATTGCGAATTCTGCGGATGTGCAATGGGAAATGCACGACAAAAGTGGGGAAATGTACCGTGCATTTTTATTGTGTATGAGGTGTACATATGGAGTAATAAATAACTTGCCCAGTTACAGTAATGCGATTTGCTTTTCATTTCCCAGTGTTTTTCGCACAAAGCTTGATAGATATTTTTGTATCCTTCAAATCTTTCTAACATGAGCTTGTTACATGCTCTAAACGGCATAGGCAACCCTACAAAGATGGCAGATAGTTTTCTTCATAGCAGCTGGAATCTACTTTGTGGACACAATTATCTACTTGATATTTGCTACAAGTGAGGAACAACCCTGGAATCGATCCCCTTTGGATACTGCTGGAGAAATCGGTACTTCTACAACTCGATTGACCCCTCCAAGTGAACTAGAAAACAGTAGTAGTAGTAATAATAGCGATCAAATGGGTAATCCCATGGATATGAAAGCTTAAGAATGAATACGTTTTATTACAACAAAAAATCACAAAGAATAAAAATTCAATTCTGTTTAGAATCCAAGTCTTGAAACATGTGATTGAATCTCCCGCCATCATCATTACTATTAGTAGCATTGCTCCCAAACTGCGAATTCAACTTCGGCAATCCATCTAATTCACAAGGCATGGGCTTTATTTCACACAAGTACTCATCACTCAAAGCACTTTGCGCCGGAATCCGTTTGTTCGAATCATACACAATGAATTTTGCCAGAAACTGGTGACTTCCTACAACTTTTGTAGGAATCAATTGTTCCATGGGCACAGGTTTTATATCACTGAAGGAAATCTTGTTATAGTCCGGCAATTGACTACTGCCTGGCCAGATTTCTTCGTTGGGAGTTCCCAGACTGGACACTACTTGGTACAACTGATCGATATCGTTTTCCCCGAGAAATAACGGTCGGGAAATTAACATTTCTGCAAAAATTACTCCCGCGGCCCACAAATCTACTCCTTGGTCATAATGGCGCGCTCCATATAACAATTCGGGTGCGCGGTACCATCGAGTCGCCACTTGATGGGAATAAGTGGGATTCCTTTGTTTGGCTATGAGGCGGCAAAGTCCAAAATCTGCAATTTTCAACGTCCCGTTTTCACTGATGAGTAAATTGGCAGGTTTTAGATCCCGGTGCATGATTCGTTTAGAATGTAAGTAGGCTAGGCCTTGGAGCAACATGGTGAAATATCGTTTGGCTTGCGCGCCAGAGAGTTTGTGTGTGTCCAAAACTTCCCACAGGTTGAAAGGCATGAACTCAAAGACGAGGACGAAACTGAGTCCTTGAGGGAATGTGTCTATTAAGTAGACTATGTTTTTGTGCTCTATGTGCTGAAGGGCTTTTACTTCCCGGATTACAGCTAAAGGGATTCCTTCTTTGGAAAGTTTTTTAATAGAGATTTTTTTCATTGCAACTGTATCTTGGCTGAGGATATGGCGCGCTTTTAAGACGATCCCGTGGGCTCCTTCTCCTACTACTCCGAGGACTTCGTAGTCTTCCATTGGGTGTTTCTGTAGTACTGAAGAAAAACAAAGAATTTCGTTTGAAAATACTTTTGCAATATTTAGTTATATTGTCATGTGAAACTTGTTTTTGAAATCAGAAAAGAGCTCACCGTTAAAAAATGTATTGTCCACTCAATTTTAATGCAATTTAATGCATTCAGTGACAGAAAATTATGTATAGTAATGAGAACAGTATAATTATAAATTACAATTAGAAAATATTTGGTTTGCCGTTTGCCTTACTTTATGTTCTCCAGCGTAAGTGAAATATAGAACTCTGGTATAAAATGTAAATACAAATACGCCTTATGCCTCGATAGAATGCAAATCCTGCATGAGCGCTACAAATACTATTCTATATACCTTGCATGAGCGGTGCGAAATCAATAGCGTTGCATAGTGACGCTTTGTTTACAATTCACATTCATTGCATACTCACTCACTCACCTGTTCAAGTCTAACTACAAATACTATTCTATATACCTTGGTCTAACTGAGGGGTTTTATTATTTACTTTTTTTCATAAATACGTACATAAAACTTAACGTTTTTAAAGAATTTAAAATTATTGGAGTGTTATCTTCACATAATGAAGCTAAAAATAACATTAGAACCGAACGCAAAACATTCAGATGTGGCATGTAGTGTTGCATGGAGCAATGTGGAGACCATATTTTCGTGCGGGTAAATAAATCCACTCACTCTCACAGCCGTATACAATATTTTTTCATTCTATATAAATTTTTAAACTCCTTTATAGGGATGACCATCAACTGCTCATGTGGAACATTGTGAAAAACGAGGTAGTAAAAGTTGGAGAACTCCCACAAGGTGTATTTCCTACTAAAATGGTGTGGCCACCAAAAAGTCCTGGAATGGTGGCCACGGGTGCACGAAAAAGTTCCGATATGCTACTCATCACTTCAACTGATGGTCATTTCTACTTATTAGGCAGGGGAGCTCGTATAGAGAAAACTGTACAGGCTCACAAAGGTTAAACTAAAAGAACATGCAAAACGGTATATGTGCCAGATTTGTGGCAAGAAAAATTCATACTTTATGATTTTCGTATTAGGAGCGATACTATCTGGAAGTTGGAATCATGATGGAACCGAAATCTTAACCTCGGGGGAAGATGGTTCCATCCGTATTTGGTCTAGAGCAGGAATGCTGCGTTCAACAATTGCCTCCTGTCCAGTCCCAATTTATGCAAGTTGCTGGAGTCCGGATGGTCAATCTGTGGCCCATACTTTGGGTCAAAATATAACTATCAAGTCGACAACTCCGTCTGTGAAACCTGTAGAGTGGAAAGCACATGAAGGGATTATTTTGTGTTTGTCTTGGAATGTCGCATCGGATTTGCTCATCTCTGGATCCGAAGATTGCAAGTATAAAGTTTGGGACAGTTCTGGAAATCCTATATTTTCTAGTGGTGTTCAACCGAATCCCATTTCGTCAATTGGGTGGGCACCGGCCGGTGACCTTTTTGCGGTGGGATCATTCAATTCGTTGAGGTTGTGTGATTGCTATGGGGTAAGGGATAGGAAATATGAAAATCGCTTTTTAAATTATGAGTTTCAAATTTACAAAAACAAATACATTTTTGCAAACGAGAATCTTAAGCAACAAGATGATACAATTTCAAATCGATTCCCGAAAACTTTATCAAATTTGGATGAAAATGAAGAAAGTTATTCGAATTTTACAGTATTCATCATGGCGTACAAAAATGGCGTCAGTTGCAGTTACAACGAGCAACATGGCGTTTAAAAAAATTTTTGGTAGCTTTAGAATGCTTAAAATTTCTCGAGAAAAGTGAGAAACTACACATTGGCGTTGAAATCATAAAATACGAAAATATCATGCAGTAGGAAAAAGAATGTATGCAGTAACTGTAACTGGTCATCGGCATTGACATGAATATAAATAAAAGTTGGATGCATAGAAATAGATAATAGATATACTATTTATGTACTTTACATTATACTGTAACTCTTGGTTAGGCTTCCGTGCTAGACACAAAATTAATTGCATTTTTTTGA
>Ga0210040_10000609_pt1 | contig 59307 bp, 45 predicted proteins | sample CryGeyCG12114_NA_FD_185462 | JGI IMG/M metagenome (GOLD analysis project Ga0210040, IMG submission 185462) | Groundwater microbial communities from aquifer - Crystal Geyser CG19_WC_8/21/14_NA (SPAdes) (version 2) | ecosystem: Environmental > Aquatic > Deep subsurface > Groundwater | place: USA...
GATTTTAAATTTAGACCGAATAATCAGCGCTAACGGCCGTAAGAATTTTTTGAAAACTAGGTCCAGCAAATCCTTATGGGGATTTTGGCGCGATGGTCATAATTTGAGAATGTGCACTCGCCCAATTACTCTCATTAGTTTTGGTTTGGTGGCACATCATTTATTTGACTCGTTTTGTTGTACCTACTGTTTTGTTTTGTCTACCCGACTAATGCTAGCGCCGTGCATGGATGAAGACGTACAAGGGAAGCAAAATAACAGAGACTTTAGATGACTAAAACTATTTTCGAAAAAGGAAACTGTACATAGTAGAGTTCAAAGATATACACAACGATAGAAATGTTAAATTAAATTACAAACTACTGCCAAACTGTACAAACTAAACCCACAAAATACGTATATGACAATATGACCTGTAATTGTAACACGTCTTGTGCGCGCGTGCATGGGCTCTCTCGGCTCGGCACCTATCAATATTTTATGGCTTAATGAAATGCTCGTTAATTTATATTGTTTAATGGGTTTCCACTAAACTACGCTTATTAGAAAAAGTGGTTGTTTTCTAACATATTTTTCATGGTGTATATGTATCAAATTCTACTAATCTGTCTATCCGTGTTTTTTGGGACTCGTAGTTAGCAAGACCAATCACGCACTCTCCAGTGGAGAGTCCCCACTCACGGACAGGCTCTTCTTACATACTTGTTTTTTTAAATGAGCCAATATGGACGAATGTCAGCAATTTGCTTGTGCCATTCAAGGATGTTTGCAGAGTAAGTGCGACAAGAGAATTTTCAGTAGCAGTCAGTTATTGAACTTAGTCTTGTCTGACTGCTAATGTGTTGTAATTATTGGCGTAATGCTGCTTTGCTTTATAAGGTAATGGCTTCGTTTATTGTTACCCCTTTAGAGAATTAGATGGCAAGCAGTGTGACACTTTTATTAGCTTTAGATTTCTTCCATACCTCACTATAGAAAGAAATAAGTTCTTTTGTTTTTATGATTTCCTGCAGAGAATAATTATCAGCAGGAAGCTTGTCAAGCCGTAATTGAACAAATGCTTGATTGTTGTGAAAAAAATGCTGGGAAAAATTTTTCTTCTTGTGATGGATTTAAATTCATGATGAACCAAAGAATTAAAGCTCGGGAAGCTAAGAAGGGGAAATAGCCTTTGTCTCCTTCCTGGAATCTTAAGGTTTTGTCTCGCTCGCTGCTGAAACATAATATTTGTTCACATTTTATTTGGACGCTTCCAGTTTTTTACGCGATTTACTTTCTATTATAAATGTTCGAGTTGAACAATAGAATCGTGATTTTTTAGAGCATGACTATTTTTAACTTCCAGATTTGATTTCTGCTCCAGTACCGGCTGTTTCTGAGTCTGCTCTATTTTCTTAATATGGATAGGGTTTTAACCTTTTTAAAGTTGAAGAAGCCACAGAAAGGATCGCATCTTCGAGATTCTAAGGGTCGTCCATACTACTTGGTCAAATTACCATTTTATAAAAGGAATCCAAAGTTTTGGGTAATGTTGGTTGGCTCAACTTCTGGATTGTTTATGTACTTCTCCCCGTTTATCTTTAGTTTTTTTGATAAGTGAGTTGTACAGAAAATTTTAAATCCGCTAATGATCTCACATAATTATCTAAAGTAATGTTTTTTTCAATTATACTGTAGGGAAGAATTTGATGTAAATGATCCCAAAAATTGGACTCCAAGCGAACGTGTTAGAGGAAAGCGTCTTGTAGATGTTTACCGAGAACGCAGGCTTGCAAGAGAAGCTGAAGAAGCAGAGGCGATAAAAGCAAAATCTGTGAATTAAATAGCTTATCCGACTCATCCCGAAACTGCACTAAATTACTGTACACTGTAGGTATAGCAAAGTTTTGGGTGATCATTTAAAAGATTTCAGCAGTTTTGTGATGGAGGCAGTGAAAAGTGCTAGAAAACGTTTTCAAACTTTTCCTAAACTCTTGGCTGACTGCTCTAAACAAGCTAGTGCGTATGCAAAATGTGTGGTTCAAACCGACGATCCCAAGCAAAATTTATGTGAAAAGGAATTTACTGATTTCCGGATGTGTCTACAAAAGGCTTCAAAAACCCGGGGAATGAGGATCTAGAAGGATTGAATTTAAAAAACTTGTCGTGTATTCCACTCCACTTAAAAAATCATGAGCTCCATCACCTCCCACATCTGTATAGGATTAGCCTTAAGGTTGTTATTCATTGCCTACGGATCCTACCATGACAAGCACAATGCGGTTCCATACACTGATATCGACTACAGTGTTTATACTGATGCCGCCAAATATGTACTCGCAGATCAGTCTCCATATCAGAGAGAAACTTTCCGCTACACCCCTATTCTGGCATGGATGCTCACACCAACCTTGACATTGTTTAGCGAATATGGAAAAATTCTCTTTAGCCTGTTTGATATTCTCACGGCTTATCTGATTTATCTGATAGTGGATAATGAAACAGGAGGAAATGTGTCAATTAGTAAAAAATCTAGTTTCATTTGGATTTACAACCCCCTTCCAATAGTCATCTGTACTAGAGGCAGCTCAGAGTCAATAATTTTGTGTCTAGTCTTGTCATTTCTGTACATGTATCTCAAAAAGGCATACTTAATCTCTGGCCTACTGTATGGATTCGCAGTTCACTTCAAAATTTACCCAGTGGTATATTGTCTGCCATTGTATCTCTCGTTGGGTCCGAGGAAACAACCAAATTCAGAAACAAACCTTGCAACATATGTAAAAGACATTTTCACCATCACTCCTCCTAGAGTTTTGATCATTCTTGGAACCATCATTGGTTTTATTGTGCCTACAATGATTTGCTTCCAAGTATACGGCATGGAATTCGTTGAGGAAACCTACCTGTACCATTTGACCAGAAAAGATGTGAAGCATAATTTCTCCCTGTATTTCTATTTGCTTTATCTCCATTGGAATAACGAAGGACTGATTTTGAAAGTATTGTCTTTTTTACCTCAAGCAGTTATGGTCATCGGAACTTCTCTACTTTTTGGCTCTTCCAGAAAAGATATTTGCTTCACTCTGTTTGTTCAGACTTACTGCTTTGTTGTGTTCAACAAGGTTTGCACATCTCAATACTTTTTGTGGTATTTGAGCTTACTTCCAATTTTGGCACCCAAGCTGAACACAAAATGGACCCATGCCGTCATATTGTTAGTCATTTGGTATTTTGCTCAAATTTCGTGGCTTCTTCCAGCTTACTTTTTGGAGTTTGAGGGTCGCAACACTTTCTTGTACATCTGGTTAGAATCTATTGCCTTCTTTTGCGCTAATGTTGGCGTTTTGGGTCAGATCATTAAGAATTATGATCCTGCAAGATGGCCTGAAGGAAATTAGAACTTTTCTGTTGTAGTAAAAGTACACATTTTCTTGTTAGCATCACACAAGTTTACTTAGTTAGTGTAGATTTAATATTTACGTATAGTAAAGTATTTCCTTGGGATTAAAATTCGAATGTCGAATCCTCGTTCGATCTTATATTTAAGTAACTTTAAATTGAGATTCGACTGAATTCTGTTACTTCTAGTCGGTGTTACTCAAGCTGTAAACAAGGAGTTTTCTGTATATAGTATACAGAGAAATGTGTTTTAAAGAAACTTCTCGAACTGAAGGAATGCAATACTTAAATGCATTAGTTATATTAGATTTTAGTAGTTATAAAGCTGTCTGTGTAATTTATCAATGTAAGTAATTGATTGTGTCATTTCTAGTAGTAGAATGTAAAATATTATGTAGATAATAAAAAACATTAAATATTTGGCGTAGGTTGGTGTACTTCGTAACTTCGTGTACGTACAGTTATTTCCGCATCCATGTTTAGCCCGTTTAGCCCACCCTTTAACTCTGCAGATATGTGCATGAGCATTGAGCATCGAAAGAGTGATGGAGGGAAGCAAAAACTTTCGTCAGCTCATGTTAAACACGTTTGTGTTTTGTTTTAGTTTTTGTTCGATTCGAAATTTCGCTTTCAGAAAAAGTGTTTTAGGTTTAAGTTACTGGGCTAGGTTCAAAATAAGTTAAAATCAGTTTGCCATCTAGTGTTACTGGTCTCCTCATACTACCACTGTGCTGAAGAGGCAGACTAACTTCTAAAAGCACTTTAAAATGGTCAGTGAATTTTATGAACATGTGATGACTTACAAAATAAAATATTCGATGATGAATGCATTATTGAACAAAATAAACGTTAATAAACAAAGACATTCGAACAAACAACTGATGAATCTAACCGAAAAATAAATGTTGTTTGATTTCAGTCGGGTTCCGTGATCGCGGTGGGTTTGGGATTAGCTGCTTTGGGATTTGTTGGACGATATGTTCTAAAGAGAGCTCCCAATGTAGCCAAGTCGATGGAGGAAGTTGTTAAAACTCTACCTAATTTCGAAGAAAGTTTATATTCAAAGTACTATAAAGGTGGTTTCGAACCAAAAATGAATAAAAGAGAAGCATCGTTGATACTAGGAATCTCTCCTAGTGCGAACAAAGCAAGAATAAAGGTATAGTTTCAAATCGCCTTTGTCAATAACCGAAATAGAATTCTGAAAGGATTGATAGTAATTTTTAGATTCTTTGTGCACCCATTTTTGCTTTTACTCATTTTTAGGAGTCTCATAAGCGGCTTATTACTGTCAATCATCCAGATCGTGGAGGTTCTCCTTATATTGCCTCAAAAATCAATGAAGCGAAAGAACTTCTTGAAAGTACAGCTAGTAATGGAAGTGGAATTCGAAGCCGGAGATAATTTTAGTGTTTCTAGCGATATATTTGGACTTAATAGCGAATAACGCAACTGGTACGTAAAATTAGTACATAATCGTCTGTGAAATGTAAATATGTACCCAAAGAAATGATTTAGTATCTTTAAGTTTACTCTTTATTACTCAAATATTTCCCAATAAAGTCAACGGGAGACTAGGAAATTTAAATTGTTTTTCAGAAATTTAATTGCATTTTTATCCATAAATTCAATTTATATTGTTATGATAGTAGTGCAAAATATGAAATAATTCTCAGTAGTATAGCAGTAGGTAGTTTCCAAGTTTTAGGGATCCTATGCTAGCTGTGCAAATGCAAGCAACATACTAAAATTAACGTAGGTTGGCAAAGTGAAGGCTAATCTCAGGCCTCAGGATTAGCAAGCAAGACAAAGAATTTCAAAAGGTAAGGAACCGCGGAGTTGTTACAACATTAAATAAGCTAGGTAAAATGATCACCCCAGACAAATGTATGCCTCCATTATAGACTAGCGAAAACATTGATGCCACTCATTAAAACATTGATTTGACATAGCAAACAGAAGCAGTATAACATTATCAATATCTTTAGCAAGCAAATGCATAAACTGCATGCAAAGATAAATGTTGACAAAGGAACTGCATCACAGAAAAATATTACGAACTAACTAAATAACTGTAGAAATAAACATGATAGAACTCCAAGTGCTAGTTTACTAACCGAATTACCATTTTTTATTTTAAATATTAACTATTGATAACTGAACTAGAACTGGGAACTTGCGAACAGCTTGCCTAAATTAATGTCGTTGTCAGAAAATGTAGCCTAAAGTTGTAACGCCGAGCAATTTCCTTTTGTTAATTGATATCAACATGTTTCGTCCTTAATTGAAAGTTAGGCATCAATTCAAAATTACTTATGCAAGAAGATCAATAAGATTTTTCGCATAATGCCCCATTCATATTGTGAGAAGTTGGTGAAATGAAGCCATCTCCTAATACGAGCTGACAAAACTTTGGTAAATCTCAGATTACTCACTCAGAGCTACATAATATTAGGTAACTTAATGGTAATATACACAGTGAGGGCAGTTATCAGGAAACTTGATTGACCTTTTCAATAATTGACCGCTTGTGCATCATTGACAAAGACATTCAGTGATTCCTCTCAGGCAGTGCAAAACTTTCAGACCTTCCAAACTTATTTCATTTCATCCCTCACTTTCCTCTTATTTCCTTTTACTTGATTTGCAAAATGTCGTCTTTCTTCAGTTCTTTTTTTATCCTGAATGTATTTGGCTTTAAGCTGATCTTTTTTAATTTTGTCCGGCCGCTCATACAATTGAGGTTTCTTTTTATGCTGTCTTTTCGTTTGTTCTGGTGGAGGTTTTACTTTTGGTCGCTTGCTGGACAATTTAGGTTTAATTTTTTCTGGCTTTTTGGTTGGCTGCGTTTTCTTACTTGTACTGTATTCACAAATGAAAGGCAACTTTTTACGACAGTCTGCTGGTGTTAAAGATCGAGTTGCAGTGCTCAGTGCAGGGCACATAACTTTTGGTCCACCGCCACCCCTAATCCAGAGAGATGAAGATTTTTTACTCATCGCAATGATTAATCCATCTAGGAATAAATATCTCTAAACACTTACATCATTTGTACGTTGAAAGATCCGAAATCTTTATTTCCGAACTGTGAATCAGTTACTATCTTATTCGCATATTTCTTCCACTCTTTTTTCTCTACTCCAATCCAAATATCTTCCCCGATCATTTTGGCTCTCATCAGTAGAACTTGCAAGCGACTCATGTCATTCAGATTTGTTGCTGTGAATTACAATATGAATGACTAAAAAAATAATTCATTTGAAATCCATGGTTTAATCAAGGTATATAGAATAGTATAGTTAAAACTGTTGTCAACGTTTACATTGAGCAAGCTTTCCAGTTCCTTTCTTGCAGTACGCTTTAGCCTTGTCGAAACTCAACTTTTCCTTTTCATAAAGTTTGAATCGCTTTGTTCCTGACCGAAGCTCTGATGGATCCGCTGCAGCCATATCTTTTTGCAATTTCTCCGCTTGGCTTTCTGCTTTCCTTTCATTTTGTCTCTTTTTGGAAACAACTGGTTGCTGTTAATTTCAGTAAAGAGAATGAAATTCGACAAGAAACTTCAACCTGAGCAATTCTTAGCGTTACGGGCGTTACCTACCTGCTTGTACTCTACTGCATCATCATATGGATCCATTACATTTATAAAAATAAATACGATTACGAAAACGGAACACAACGTGAGAGCACAGTTCCTACAAAAATATGCTACTGAAACTCCCATATTTAACAAATACGCAAAAATACTATCCGACTTTTATAATGTCAACCATCAAAACGAGGATTTTTCTACAATTACAATTGATCAAAAGGACAAAAACGCAAAATATAAGCCTTCGCTTGTGTGGTATCTCACATATGAATACCTTTGTGTGGTCAAAGCAAACATACCAAACGAACTTTTTATTTTCCCAATGCATACTTTCTTCTTAAGTACAATCAAATTATTTCCATGCAGGTTTGTTATAGTTTTCGTGTTTGCCGAGTGAATGATACACGTGTATAGCAATTCGTTTTACACATGGACGAACCCATATAATACAAATCGATTTCGCTCAAGTGTAATGGAAATGAAGGGAAGAAATACTTGTTTCATAATTTATTTCATGAACAGCAAAAATTCAGACCTCTTATGATGTTCGCGTGAGTGAAACAAATATACACATGTAATATCTAAAGGCGCAATGCATTTACTCCCGTTAAACTCATGTGCCCTCCCTTGGAGTAATCCATTTTTTCTTATTTACTCCTCACAAGGAAAAGTAAAAATCGATACCACCATAACTGAGCATGTCATATCATTAAAAATGGTGTGCTTTGTTTCATTTCTTATTCGAATAGGATAGCATAACCTCATCACACATACAAATACCATCCATTTGGTTGTATATAGCTTCCGTGAGTCGCATTATGGGAAATATTTAGGATGAGGCACCCTACGTAATACATCTGAAAGACAGAGCATTTTTATGCATTTTGCTTAAACTGATTAATTTTTTATCTCAAGACTAATAACAATTAAGATATTAACTATCTTGGTTTTGCATTCATCATTATGAATGTTCTTTGTGTGAACTATTTCCAATTTGCATTCATGTTATTGACATTTATCACCACATCTTATGCAAAGGGCATTTTGGTTCAGTTCGTGAAATTACATTTGACCATCTTCAAGCTTGAAATATTGTTTTTATATGTAGTTAGTTAGATAGCACTATGGAAGGACGTACTTATTGCGAAGTATTAAGCACAAGTGAAAGAAGGAAAAGCTGTGTATTATTGCAGGATGAAGCCATTATTGACAGTTCATTGGTTTTCAGTGATGCGGTGCAGTAAACGCTTTAGTTGGCTTCTTCCTTGCCTTGGATCTAGATAATGCCATGTTCATGCTGAGCATTTTTCAGTCATGAAATGCCCTTGTGTTATCCATTAAGCACATTACGCTGCAACGCTGCTAAATGGCCGGGGCATGCTCGTTATGCAATTTCACTGTGTATAGTTAGTGAGTCTTCTCTTTCTGGATTCTTCGAGTGTACAGAAGATGATTATTTGTTTGTGCACTTTTTTGAAAGGTTGCCATTTAGTCTTGATGTATTTTCAAATCCGTTGTTTAAGAATTTGAGCATGGGATCAAAGGGCAGTTTTGTAAGGAAACGACCCATAATAGTGTACTAGGCTGAAATGAAGAGTGAATGTTCAAAATTTTATCCTGTATCTGAAGTGCACTTGTTAATTTAGAAAATATGGTTGGCTACTAGTTGATGACAAAAAGTATGTAGGCCAAATGAACGAAAATTAATGAATCCATAAAATATGCCACATAATATACGCCTAATGCAATATGAAATTATTTGTGCACATTTAATGCAAACTCATAAGTTCCTTTTCGTGTTAATCACGCCAAATATTTATAGTCACGTCAAAGAAATTTCTAGAGAAAATTAAGTTTGGTTTTAATAATAGTTTAATGAGAAAAACATGTTTTCATCGTGCTTATGCAGAACACACAGGAATCTAATCTGCATACAAATGCTGCTATTTGGTCTCTTAAAGAAGACGCATGGAGAAAATGGTGCTTTTGTGTTAAAAACATGCAGCAGCCTGAAAAACAGTTTTAACGTAAAGCAAGCAAGTATTTATGAATATAATATGATAATGAAACATATTTTTTTTAGTTAAAGTGAAAAGTTATTCAAAGGGGAGAGGAAAAAACTTTCCATAAAAGACTAGAAGTTATTGATCTCAAGACATCATGTACATTACCTTCATCCAATCACATTTAAAACCTTTCATGCCGTGAAAAGCGCATTGTAATTCTGCGAACTTTGTATAGCACTATTAATCCTGCCGATGCATCTTTTGTCTAACTCGTCTAACTGTACATACAACCAAGATTCCAGCTTTCTGAATACGTGACGATTACTGAATAGCTATGATGCTTGAATCTAATGACGATAAAAGCCGTTTATTACGATTTTGGTGAAAAAATTGGCACAGCACATATTTTGCTTGCTTACAGTCAGTTAGATAAGGATCTGCAGAGCTCTCACTGTAATCTGCAATGCACGCAAGCGCTTGAATCTCACTGATGAGATGAACATAGGAAAAATTCATGGAAATGTACAGCCCAAGCCCACGTTCTAGTCTCAAAAGCCTACCCTACTTGTTTCTACCTTGGTTACACGACCTTACCTCTGACTGTTTCTATACGTTCGCCCCGAAATCGGATTCTACCACAGTCAGAGTTTGTCAGCTGTACATTCGCTATGGCAGATATCTCATCATGCCATCAGTGTTTAACCAAGTTTACTTCTTACCCAAATTTTTGTTTTGAACAAACCAATCTACCTGACCCAAAGTTAGTGACACTCGTTGAGGTCAGGTCACCATCAACCGAGTGCATGGTGGTCCAACAGTCTTGTTGTGACCCAAAATTACTATTCTACATCCCTGATCTATTACTGGAAGGGACCACTGGCCTTACCAGTTACACTTTTTTATGCGAGGTAAGATTAAATACAGGCTTACATTAATTATAAGTTAGTCTGACGCAGTGAAAAAGTGAATAACTAAGGTTAACCAGGCAATCATCAAGCATATGAATTGAATTTGGCTAAATGATTTATTTTATTTAACAATTTTGGGAAATGCTCAGTTCGTAAGGAATCGATTTGTTGATATTTTGGCAAGTGTATGGCGAGGAATAGAATTATACAGTTTTAACTAATTAACTAACTAAAAGAATACATCTGACTGTGCAGTAGGATATTTGACAATCCTTTCTACGAATTCTACGAAACATGATGCGATTTGTTTGTTTAAAACGAATTCAAGTTTATAATTCATTGCCAGTGGCCATCATCTAACACATTAGACTGCAATAAAAAACAACGTAGTTGCATCTATCGATTTAGAAGGCCATATTATGTAACCTCATTTCTATACGCAAAAGAGAGCATGTATTATTTTCATAAGTTGCACTATGTACACGTGTCAGCCAGCCAGGTAGGTTGAAATTCGGAGAAAGAAAAAGATGCTATGAAATGGAAAATTTAGCGAAAACGAACAGAGCATAAATGGCACACAGGGATAGGAAAATACAATGAGCAATGAGCTTGATCCATACGCAAGAGAGTTGCTAGCTCTACGGGTTATACAAAGTGAGGCTTGCACATTCGCACAGGAAAAGGAGTAGTAGCGAAATCAGGCAAAAAACTGCTGCTCTGCTGGCCTAAAAGCACCAACGAGTTCAACCCGACCCAAATAATCACGCTCTGAACGAGTGCGAAATCCAGACCTCTGAATCGATACTAGAGTCCGTTTAAGTTGACAATAGATATCATTATTCCTCTTCTTCATTGTAGAAAACGACAAAATCTTTTAACTATTATGCTGCACAATGCTATGTTACAAAACACTCCAGTTTTTATAACGTGGACTCAACTTTCAGCTAGACTTATATTTTGCTTCGAATTTGGCATTCAAATTTTAAAAAAAGCCGTTTTCTCAAAATTGCGGAGATTTTTTCTTTCATTTTTTTAAATTTTCTACAAACTACTGTAAATTTAACATTTTTGTAATAATTAGAGAATACCGCATGTCTTTGCATGATTTTACGGTGGTAATGTTTACATCTCCCATGTGCACCATGTACTACTCACAGTACGTCGTACGTCTCAAAGTATATAGTACTAACTACTAACCTGCAAAGGAGCGAAAAGAGAGAGGAGTTTGCTCAAGAAAATCGATACAACTAAAGGATGAATTGAAGAAGACAACTTTTGAGCGTGAACATAGACCAGGGCTTGTATAAGTAGTTAGCATTACAAAACAAGTCATTTATCCCTAGTCCCTTGACAAATGGACCATGGAAAATCCAATTTGTCTATCTATGCATCTGGTCGTATGGTTTAAAGCTTCATTGCAGGATTTAGTACACGGGAAAGTTATAATAAAGTTGTGACATAAAATTGCATTCGGTACTTGGTCTATTTGACAAGTTAGTGGACTACATGGTTGAAAAGTAATGCATACAAATGAGGTTTATTATGGTTCAACAGACCAAATTAATTTTCTTGGATATTTGCTGAAATTGGCGATTATGAAAGATTTTGCCTAAAACTACATAACGATTAGAATAGACTAAATCGATCCCTACGATTAGAACTAGAACGAAGGAAAAAGTGTAAAAAATCTCTGTGAGTATCATTTGCCTGTTCCACATTGTTTAATTTATTAGTTTCATTTTGCTTCACCCATTTCTGCACAAAATATTATGCTAACGTAAATTACGAGAGAGCAAGTTTTATTTGGCTATAATAGTGGAGCAGTGAACGAGTAATGTGTTATCTCTTTTTATGAGTCACAGCTACTTATATTGTCTTCATTTAAACAACTTGCTTGCTAAACTAACTATACTTTCTTGCAAGAATAAAAACAAGCAAATGGTAAACATATTTTTGAACTTGAATCCAACTAACATTGATCCACAATGTTTCTTAGAAAAGTAACAATGCCTTAAAAAAGCGCTGGAATCATATTTCCTAGCATCAACATTTTGCTTTGAAACATTCCAGTAGCAATTAAACCTAATATTATGGGCTGGAAAGATACGTATACTTGCACATTGTTCTTTTTGCTAACTAAATGGCTTCCTATTATGCCTACCAATAAATGTAAAATGTACGTGCACGCCTTGACATCATGCAATTACTTACTACACACCAAGTTTTCCTTGGTTAAAATCTTGCTTGGGAAACTGATACTATGATAGACTTCAATGCACTTGAATCGCCTTATGAATTGAAAAGTTTTTGAAATTATCAAATTACACCCTCTTTATCGCAATGTAGTTAAGTCCATATCTTAAGTACTTGAACGTCAATATTTAATATCCTGTCACATAAACTTTTAGCAGCCATTTACTCGCACATAGGTTTTTCACAGCACCATGTGTGGCATATGTCTTGCTCCTGCAGATTTTTTGACTACATGAAGGATTCGTGGGTTATGAAAAAACCTTGCATGGAACACGTACACCCAAAAAACTTTACCTGTGTTCAATCGGTAATCGGTTCAGTCTACTTACGCGTCGTAATTAATATCAATGCACTTATTGTCACCAACTATAAAGCGGTGGCTTTTTAATACAGTAGCTTATTAAAAGGAAGCGCCTGTCTGTCTCCAATGTTTACTCTCATTATCAATACTGCTACAGCTGTGTTATATGTACATAGTTAGATAGCATGCTGCAATTTTTTCAGACTTTGCACTTTGCTCAAAAATTTATTTGCATCGATGTGTGTTTACATTAGTTAGTTAATAGTTGCTTACTACACATGGACTGGACCAACTAACTATACTAACAAAAGTATATAGCCCTATGGTTGGAGCATTTTAACGCCAACATCGCTTATTCGCGTGTGTATGAATTACAGAATCAAGTGTACTAACGATAATTTATAGTGTTATTGGCACTGTAGTCCAAGGAGTCATGATGAGGATGGCATTACATTATTATTCGAGCTTCATTTCATTCTCGTAATCAGTCAGTATTACATACTCGAGCAGACACACATGCGGCCCAATTGCTTCCTGATCCTTCAGTCATTGTTGGGTGGAAGCGCCGCCAACGAATTCTTAAGTTTTTATGTTGTACTAGTGACATTGTAACAAACAATTAGTAAACAATAGAACTCGATCGTGTTGTCTCCAACAAGTCTTAATATTGTGAGTATTGGATTGATTTAATTCCTACTGTACTAATTAATCTACAATTAGCTATCCTCCCTCTCTTTACTAGCTTCAAAGCATTTCTCTGCTGATTGAATGATTAGGAAATGATGTTTGTACACGAGAAGAAAAATTTCGCAGGTGTCCAAGTAGTACAATACTTTTTAAGGTGCAGTCCATAGAAATAAGATATACTATATAGTAGTCAGTCAATTAGTAAGCTCATGTAAAAATTAAAATTGCGATATTGATAGCTACTTATTGTTGTCTGTCTCGGCAGGGCAAATGTTAATATGATTTTGCCAACGGGAGAGAAACTGCTTGTCTGGTCACTTCATGTGATATCAAGGATGATAGATACAGTGTTTCAAAAAACAACACGTGCAGACCAAGCTGTTGGGTATATTTGAGTCAATCTGGTAATAGCATTGTTGGTCGATTACTAAATCAAGTTCAGTCAGTAACAATGCAATGAAGGATTGAAATGATTATATGGTTTCTATAACTACTCTAAAAGCTTTGGGGCATTCTGGTGATGCATACATATGAGAATTTCTTACCAGATAGGTAGTTGTGACTGTGAGCATTTTTGTACCAAGTTTGAGATCGTAAGACATTGGAATTCACTCCCTTCTTAATTCGTCCTTCGTTTCAAATGAATTAAGTAAACTCTATTGACTGAAAATTTAACGCCAACAAATTATTGAAGGGATAAAGGTCATTCTATATCATCATCGCTACAGAAATTCCGTGCAGAATCCATCATGTGAGCACAACGAATTATTTAGGACAAAGTTAAATTTCCGAAACGAACCCTACTTGTATCATTACTCGATATTAGTCAGCAAATCACTGTATTTAGTCATTGACAAAGAAACATGCAATAAGTGATGTAAGCCACAGTAGTTACTCAGGATCACTTTTTTCTGTGCGTATTAAAATTGAAAAGCATCTTTTGTTCCTTCTGAATGCAAATGTCATGATTTGATTTTTTGTCTTTTTTTCAGGATTGAGCCATTAAGGAGTGCGTGAATGAGTGCGTGAGTGAATGAAGAGTCCCGAAGGTCAACAAAAAGCTATCATTATCAGCATCCCTCGCATTTCAATTGTGGTCTGGTCACACTCCATACCATGTGCCACTACTACTACTGTATAACTAGATAGAGGAAAAGCTTGGATCGAATTTCCACACACAAAGACGTCTGATTAAATTACGCAAACTGCTCTTTTTCGGAACAACTGCCGTCATTTATGCATGCCTACAGAAACGTCGTATGCGTATAATAATTGCTCTCAACAGTAATCATCTCATCATCTTCTTTTTTCACACTCACTCAATTCAATGCAAAGGGAGATTCTTCACAGGATAATTTACTTAAAGACAAAGATACAAGAAAGACTGCAACAAAGGCTTTCGTGAACGCATCATACACTGACTGTAGTAGCTTTATATATCTTTTTTCTCGCGCGATTCGTCAACAAACTTGGAGTGCAAATCCCCCACACATCATCAACGCAAAGCCTTGTAGGCAGAGCTCACTCCTGTGTTTGTACTTTGCCCCATTTTTTGTTACAAGATAATCCCATTGAGGCTATAAGTAGCCTACGCTGTACAAAATGTCAAACGGAGGTGAAAATAATGATGTAAGCAGAAAGAGTCCAGCACCTGCTACTCCAAATAACACACCTCAAAAGAAGAAAAGTTTGCCAAAACCTCCGGATGGAGGCAAGTATACGAATACAAACAACTTTGCACTATGCTCCACTACCTAACTAACTTACATTCTAAGGACACTGCACTTCTTGAAAGATGTATTGATTGATTGATTTTTACTTCGTTTTAGGTTGGGGCTGGTGGGTCGTGGCAGCTTCTTTTCTCATCCACGTTGTAGGTAATAAAAATCAACATGTTTTCCTTCCGTTTTGTGCGTCACCCTGCTTTTTAGTATTGACAGAATTGAGACTTTGCCAAAAAATCACTACTAGTTAGTCTTACCGTGTAGTACACACGTAGGACAGAACAACAGTGAACGAACTAATTTCGAATTCATCCTTCCTTGACTAATGTACCGTTTTTATTGTTAGCTGACGGAGTGGCATACACCTTTGGACTATTTTTTGTGAAAATTTCGAAGGATTTGAGCGCTTCAAAGAGTGCTACATCATGGATTGCTTCTCTCATGGCTGGAGTGACGTATGGCTCTGGTAAGCTAATTTGATATGTGTCCCCACTGTTCCCAGGCAATTTTGTTTCTACTTTGACATTGCATCCATAACTGGATTTGTCTACATTTTCCATGGACTTGATCCAGAAACTAATAATGCATGTTTGCATCAAGGCCAGTATTTGATTATTATTTCTCTCTCTAGGTCCATTGGCTAGTGCATTTGTGAACAAATATGGATGTCGTCCTGTGTCCATTGCTGGCAGCTTCATTTGTGCAACTGGATTTGCTATCAGTTACTATGCCCAGAGCGTCACATTTCTTTGTCTCTCTATTGGTGTAGTTGGAGGTAGCGAATATTTATTCATCTATTTCTCTTGGGACAAAAAACATGCGAAAAAGATATAAATTAGTTAGTTTGCTTTCTTCTGGGAGAAAACAAAAGCTAATTTTTTGTTTTCATTGCTTTATCGCATGCTTGCTCATATGAAAACTGAAAACAATAATATCTAACCTAACTAATCACGCAAAACGGCTTTGTTGTTTTCTATATTTCGCTTCATTTGCAATAATACGTTATCAAGCATGTTTTTTACCTTCAAGTTGTTTATCCCTCTGGGTCTAATATTATCAGACACTCTTGTGTTACGAAACATGGATTGAATTTGTGTATTTTTTGCAGGTTTGGGACTAGGATTGATCTACCTACCAGCCATAGTGAGCGTTACATGCTACTTTGAGAAACGACGTGCATTTGCAACAGGGATTGCGGTATGTTTTTTGAGAATCTCAAGCCTATTTCGTAGGATGTAGGTCACATTTATCCTCATTGAGACAGTGTCAGGGTTGATGCATGCGTATACTATATGCAGCTTTATCACAAATCATGACTTTTGGCACCGAAATTATATTCCATAATAACTTGTCTAATAATTTTCTTTGCATTATAGGTATGTGGCAGTGGAGTTGGAACATTTTTGCTTGCACCTGTCATCGAATGGCTGGTGAGGTTTAAGTGCATTTATTATAACTAATTAAAAACAGTTGGGTAACTAACAGAGGAGACCTTTGTATTCCCTGGCTATACAAGAACTGTATAACTAAATAACTAACTGACTGTCTGCTTTTACTCTTGCATATAGATAAACGCTCAAGGTTGGAGGAGTGCACTAGTCACTACCGGCGTCATCCTATTTTCGTGTGTCATTTTCAGTTTCTTCTTCCGCCCACTGAAAGATGTGGAGGAGGACGAGGAGGATGAAACACTTGCAATTGTTGACACTGGCAAAGATTATAATGGTAAGTTTATTAATAGGACATGTTTGTTGTCGAATTCCAACCCGGATATGAAATGAACATGATCGTATGAATTGAAAAATGTTCTGGAATGCATACACTTTTTCCTCTAGAAAATGGGGTGAAAAAGCCATTGATGATCACTGAACCTTATTACGATGAGCCTGAAAGAGCTCTAACTCCTCAGCCAGGATATGGAATGCCCAGCACCACTGCAAATGATCCCAGAATGGTTAGCTAATTTACTTACACTCTGTTTAGAACCTAACTCGTGTTACTGCAGTGCAAACAAAAGTATTGTGATCTGAACTTCAACATTGTATTTAGAATGGGTTGGGAGACACTTTGGCCATGTCATTCAGTCAACCCATATTGCGAGCGGATTCAGGGAGCGATACTGAACTCCATAAACTGGGCAAACGCCATTCATTGAAATTAGAATTCAATGGACTAATTGGCGGTCGACCTCATCACAGCGCTCGGCATGTCACCTCATGTACATCCCAACAATCCGGATTGATTCTGAAGCGAAAGGATATTTTCTACTCTGGAAGTCTTTTGAAACTGTCTGAGATTGAGAGACTTCAAAAGTTGGGTGGACGGAATCAAGAAGAAACATCCTCCAACCTGAGTATCAAATCCAAGACAGTTTGTGGATGTATCAGGTGTTCTCCTGAATTTCATCAAGTATTCAAAACCATGATGGATTTCTCCATTCTCAAGGATCCAGTCTTTCTCTTTTTTGCCATGTCCAATTTTCTCACTAGTATTGGATACAATGTTCCATATGTGTATCTCGTGGTGAGTGGGGTTATGTGAGACAATTCTTTTAAAGTTTAAGTTGCATTTATTTTTAATGTTGGGCGATATTTTTTGCAGGACATGGCTTTGGAGAACGCCAAAGAAAGTGGAGTGGCTATTGATGAAGGGTCGTTGGGTCTCCTCTTGTCTATTGTAGGCATTTCCAATACTTTCAGTCGTGTTGCGCTAGGCTATCTGAGTGACAAGCGCTGGGTCAATCGTCTATACTTGTATAACATTGCACTAGCTTTATGTGGAATTGGTAAGTAGGAATTCTTGAATAAATTAGCATGTTGTCTTTAGATTACATAGTATTGTAAATTGTAATGTACCAGAACCCATTTTTGATTTTCTGTCTTAAAATAGTAGAATTGAGTGCAGATTATGTAAGTCAGTGGTACGACAAACTGCATTCTATGGCCTGAATTGAGACAAAATGGTTTGCATTCTTAAAGTCTCGACGAAATGCAGTTGTGTGCATTTCCTCATTTATTGCATGCAAAACTGTTATACTTACATAGTCGACATGGATGCCCAATGAATTTCCACTTGTATGAAAAAACAGGATCTAGTGGTAGTATATAAGCTGTTTAGAAAGGTTTAAAAGATATAAGTCTGTTGGCATTTAGTCTCGCGAAACTCAAAACTGACAACCAATCTTAAACAGACGCGGTTTGGTGATGAATGGACTCACTTGTTCCACATTCACAGTGGCATTAATGTGGAATTGAATTATATTATATGTGAAGCCAATGGCACCATTTCTTGGCACGAAAAATGGAAAACTAAGAAACACTAGATTTCGTATTTCAATTTCCATATTACATCTGTTGGCTTATCTATTTTTGTACAATTACGTAGTTGTTTCTCAACAGCTGATTCAATGATGTGTGATGCTACGATCACAATCTTGAATCTCCATGTTTCGCACGTAAACGTAGCTACAGGCCTTAGTGGTCCTGACATTTCGTGTCTACAATATAACACTTGTGTTTAGTTGTCACTTAAAAGAAAAGACACCAGGCCAAGATGTGAAAACAGCAGTATGATGGAAATATCTAGAGAGATTGATGGCACAACTGTAAAAAATTGAAAAATTATCTTCATATTACGCTACCGATGCGCATCATATTCACACTTTTGACATTTTGCTAAACCTGAGTTTGTCTTTTTTGACGTATTTTTATTTTGCTCCTCTTCCAAATGTATTCTTTGCTTGGCATTGGGTTAGCTTATTCATTCTATAGGCGTTGAGAGATTTAGAGATTACTGTCATTCATATCATTTTAGTCAATGTGACCTTTCACTGGGAATTTGTATTCATGAGGATATTTTTATGATTTACAGCCACCGCTATAAGTTCATATACAGCCGACATGAACGTTCTCCGGATTTATGCGGCCTGCTTTGGAGCAACCGTAGGGGTGTACGTTAGCCTTACCTCTGTGATCTTGGTTGATCTTCTGGGTCTGGAAAAGCTTACGAACGCGTTTGGATTCCTCCTGTTATTTCAAGGAACTGCAACTCTTATTGGACCACCATTAGTTGGTACGTGATGGATTCTGGAATAGATATGACTTTTTACAAGGGTCCACCCACAGGGGCTTTCCAACTTGATATTGTATATTTATGAATGATTGATTTTTTTATATTATAGGGAAACTTTATGATGTATTTGGCACGTACAAATACGGATTCTGGGTGGCTGGAGGAGCGATTGCAATCAGTGGAGTTATGTTGTTCTTCATCCCAATGTTGGAGCGGAGAAAACGTGCTCAAGAAGATCTGGACGATGTTGAAGCAAAATGCAAGCGCATTATTGCTGTCAAACAACCGGAAGATGGGACCAAGTTTACGCTTAGTAGCGAATTCCCTTCAATCAACAATACTCAACAACATCTTAATGGGAAACTTAGCAATTCAGTCGAGATCTAATTTTTTGATGCGCTCATGTGTAAATATGGTAGCGTCAGTTAACTTACAATGTTTACTGACAGCGTGTTTTTGCGTCATTTTCTCATGCATAAGATAATATGCTATTACGTAGCTCCGTTCTACGCTTTAAGGGTATTTATGCGAGCTGAGTGAGTACATCTAGCTAACAGTTTTGAGTGAATGTAGAGTTTTTTGGAATATTATTAGCACAGGTGTTAAGTCGGAGACATATTGATTTTTAGCGCTTTTTCGAATAGGAATAAGAATATAGTATATTATGTAACAAGAATATGTTCAGTGATGCTGAACATGTTTAAAATGCAAAATCTCGTGCTGATAAAGCCTTTGAAGTTAGTTTTTGAAGAATACTTCCTTAGTCATTATTAACTCAATTATAGGGTTAAGTTCTACATACTTTTTTTGACCAAAGATAGGTTATCATTAGTATGAAATTAAGTAGTTCAGCTTTCCACGGTAATTGTACATTAACTAGGGCTTTTGTTAGAAATGCTTTTTGATTGGGCTTCTTGCTTGTCCTTTTATATTCTTGTTTATATTAGTATACGTTATGTAGCAATTAGTTAGTACATTCACTGTATGTATATTACGTCTAATTTTTTTGTTTATTACGTACAAATCTTTATAATACAAGGTAGACAGCATGTGATTATCTATAAATGTGACAGATGTAAAAACTTTGGTGCTATATAATCAATGCACTTACTTAATATATATATATATAATGTGCTTGATACATTTTAGCCAGTAAGTATCTTAAATTACTATCCTGTTTCTACGTACCTTTCAATCAAGTTAAACTAATATCGGCACCAAAGGCCCTTCCTTTGTCGATATTGTGAGAAAGCCTACTATTGTACATAGAAATTTGTTATACACGTGTTTGATGAAAATGCCAATTTATGCGACTGAAAATATAGTGAGCGATTTTTCTTAAAACTGAATTATTTACTCCTATGTTATCTTTGGTTACACGGTTTGTGCAATGTGCGGGAGGGTATTCGAATTCGATTTCCAAATTTCACTGATCATTAAATACCAACCGGCGCTGAGTAGTATCGGGGCCTATATGCAAAATAGTTAGTTAGTCAACAGACATTTTCTCGTTAATTCTTAATGAAATTTTTAATTACCTGTTCAATAATGTCATGAGCACTACGAATCCATCTATTGGAATTTACTGCATCGTTCATACTCAACTGCATCCATTGCAGTACAGTGAGTAAGAAATAGAAAATTATGGCGCACGCGCTCAAAGTTTTTGTAATCTGAATCAATGATCAAACAAAGGGAAATTGGATTATAAATTCATACACAAAGAAATAATTCATTTTAGTAACTACGGCTTTCAAATCGCTCAAAAAACTACTTTCGTTATTTGGGGTAAGTTGAGCCAGCTATTAGGCAGACGCAGCTTCACTGCTCTATTTCTCCTGGCTCTCTGAAACTTGGCCATCCGTAAAAGTAGGTAAATCCTGTAAAAGTTTATTATATTTGTTACTTTTAAAAATTATTCACATTATCTGCTTTTTCAATTCGTCTGTCTCTGTATAATTTTTACTAACAAGAAAACAGTAGGGACGAAAAAAGTAGCTGTGTTGATTACAATGGTGACAACAATATTTTCCCTGGAGAAATCCATGTCAATTTCACATCCATGCAGTCTTGGTACATACCTTTACGAGGATATTTATCATAGAAACTAGAAGGGTATAAATATAATTTTTTGTGGACAGTAAAAACGATACCGATGCAGCCAAAAAACTGGAATCAGGGTCCAAACTCCGTTATAAATCCAGATTCCCAGAGCAAATACGTAAAATGGACCGGTTTCCAGCATTTTAGGGAATTCTTGGCAACAGACCCGTTCCAAACATAAAAGAATGAAGGCCGAGTATATAGAGTTTCGGAAGTAAGTTCTTAAATATCCCAATAGTAGACATCCCGATTCTTCATATAGCCAACTGCATTCCACAAACATCAAATTAACAAAATTTAAAACGCGATTCTCGTTTTAAATCGGTAAAGCAAAAATTAACCAGCAATTTCGTACTAATCTGATAATTTGGAAGGAACTGTGAACACCAAATGACCAAAAACAGCATTTCCTAATTGTAATACAGCCAAATTGGCTATAGCCATCCCTAATGGTGATTTGGCTACACGTAACCTACTACACAGAGCACCCATTGTCAAAACAGAAGCAGCGAGACCACATAGACCTAAAACAATGGGGAAAAAAGCTCTGTTATAAATAAGTCAATAATTTAAAAATGATAACCAAAGATGGACTCAAACTCTAAATTATTTACCAAGAAGGATATGTAAAGTAGTTAAAATGATCTCCATTCTGGTAAAACTGCTGATTGCAGATATCAAAGCTATTGAAAAAAAAAAACTTTCTTCAGCACTCGATCGTTATGAAAGAGTAAAAGTTACTGACTAAATGAAAATATTTCCATTCGACAATCGTCATTCCTGTAAACCTATACCCTGCAGCAGGTAGTATTTTTTTCATTCATACTACACTAGATAGATATTTCTTAACATACACTCATCCAGAGGTTTATGCATTACTTTTAACTTTTAAGACTCTAAAATAATTTTGTGAGCAAAGGCAAGCACTTCCACACTGATGTAATTATGTAGGAGCAAATTAAATTACGGTTACAAGCACAATAAGTACACGCTTCCAATCTTCTCAAGATTTACAACAAAAGCTGTCAAATAACACACACGTGTCTTGTGTCGCCATATCAGATAACTTGAGTGTGAAAATTTTTTTACCTCGTAAGAATGTCGCATCATTTGACTCGGAATTTGTACTGCCCATGCCCATATGAATAGCCACTGGCGCACCATAAACGCTTGGTTAGTCATGCGATCTAATCCATGCATAAATCAAGAACGAAAATGCACATGATAGCATTTCGTTCCAGATAGGCAAAATAAAGGGACAAATCGGTTACCTTTTCCTTTACTTTATTATCATTCATGTGTCCTGTCTGATGATATGAAATACCTATATATAACATTTTCATAACAATTTATTTAGAATCAGTCAAACAAATTGAATTGATTGATTGAATGAAACATAGGGTGACAAAACCAAGCAACGATAGCAGACAGTTGTCAACAAGTAATTCCACCAAAAAAATACACACTTTGCTCATAGGTGTATTTTTTATATCGCGGATATAGAAAATACATCCGGATTCATTTATCTGGATTCCGGATAAATAAATCAACTAGAATTTGCATCAACAGTCTATCTAAATCTAATCTACTTAAACAAAATCACTACAGCATTACGAACATCTTTGCCATAATCTTGGCAAAATAAAATAACGCTAAGATTTTCAAATGTAATGCATGAAACTTAAGACGATGATTGCAAAGAAACTTGAGAAGGCTGTGGTGTCAGTTCCAGAGATGACAATGGTTTTTGGGGCATGGTCATCCAATACCGTCTGAAAGCATAAAAAACAAAGATACATTATACATTTTAAGCAAATATAAAGCATATAAGCCTTCTTCACATTATTCACAATATAAATCTTTTCAAGTACTATCCAATAAGAATAATAGCTGCGCGCTTTTACCTCATTGCTAGCTCTCGCCTTGAGCACAAAGCTCTGGAATCCGGACCTAATCCTAAATTCTCGATCAAGTTTTCTCTTTCTAGTCGTCTTCTTCTCTTCATAGGATTTTCTAACTCTTCTTCGTCCACAGTTTCCTCTCCTTTGCAACTCTCTTTCACCTTCTGCAACACTCGCTGAAACCTTTCCTCTCCACATAAATCCCTATGAACACCAACTTGCTTTAGAACTTGAATGGCATTCCACCGTTCCCTTACTTTATAGCTAGAAGATACTGATCCCAAAGATACAGAGGACGGAGACTCTGGTCTAGTTTTCTCTTTGCACACCAAGCTTGACCAGTCAACACCCAAGGCATCAACAATATGAACCTTATTTCCTTTTTCATCCAATTCTTCATCAGAAATCTCTTCAAAGTCCATAGTTTCCAGAATGTCATCATCCTCAGTATGACTCATCTGACTTCGCATACTTTGACCCTCAACTCCAACACCAACTGGCACAGTGGCCGAAACCTTATCTTCAATAGTTGTTACCTTAGATTTGTTCTCATCCTCTTCAGTCTTGATTACAGTTTCTGCTTCTTCCGGCTCGGGGATCTCTTTAGTCAAAATTACATCAACTTCATCATCGTCACTGAAATCACTGAATATTTCCGTAGTTTCTATCACATCTGATTTGCCGGTATTATCTTTATCAACAGAATTATTTTCTTCTGTATGAGGTGGCTTATCAGCAGTTGCCAGTGGACTAACTACTATAGAGGATAGTTGAGGTTTCTTCAGTGGAGGATAAGCATCAGCAGAGAGTTCCTTATCCTTCGGTCTTTTCGCAGCTTCATCTACCCATAAATGAACTCGGGATTGTCTTTCCTCTTCGTACTTTTCCATAAGAGCCTCTTTAGATTTGACAAGGAGAGAGCCACAGGTGTTTGTGCTTGACCCAGGTTTGTTATTGTCCTTTGGATGAGATGCTGAATAGGATGCACCTGGTCGACCTGGTGAGCTATAGAAAATAAACTAATTTAGTTATTTAATTAGCATCAGTCATCACTACACGGTACCAAATAAAGCGGTCATTAAATTAAACTAGCAGAACACATACTTTCTTCTATGATCTTCAAACTGCTTATTTTTAAACCCAGGGGTATTCGTGGGTTTTATCCTCGAGTCCATTCCACGAGGCCTATCTCGACCCATTCCATTATTTCGATCTCGTTCCCTATCTGGAACATTTCTACCTCCTCGCATCGTAGGTCGATTTAGTCCATAGCGATCTCGGCTTGGTTCCCCTCTATCCCGTCTTCCATGAAAAGCTAAGAAAGACAAATACAATCTAGAATGTAAAGTGACAATGTTTGTAAAATGTGAAAGGGCACAAGCAACCAATTAATATAATGCTGTTAGTTAAAACAAGATTCGCGAGCCAACCAACCAACCGTCAGGCAATAGTGGTGAGCAAAAGTATGTACAGAAGAAATAGATTTTTCAACTATATTTTTTTCGATCATGCATTCTGCAACATAATGGTTAACATTCGACTTCATGCACTGTTTGTGTATATTAGAGTAACTACATTCAAACATACAAAAAGCTGGGATCTTGTCCATGCCACAGGAATTATCATTTAGTATTTTCTGTACACTAAACACTACACAGCAACCATTTCAGCCATCACGAGTCAGCACTACAGTACAATGGGATTCGAAAGTATTTGGAACATTACTTTCATTAACTTGAATATCGTCCCCATAACGTTCACTTCTGTGTTCCAAGTGGGACGGATTATTGCCACCACCAACAGCAATTGTTAGATTATTACTGCTAGAAACAGAACCCCCACCACCAATATTACGATAAGAGGAATTTCCAGCATTACTTGGTGCAAAATTATTTGTACCGCCCCCATCATTATTAATAGGGATTCTTCTTTCTAATTCAGCCCGTCCATCTGGAAATGGAGACCGTCTAGGCGGAGAACGTGCCTGAATGATTCTGCAAAAAATCGAAGAAACAAAATGTAGACAGGCACAAGAGATTCATAGAGAACTTTCCATTTTATCATTTCAATGAAAATTTTCAGTAAGACGTCGAAAATCTATAGCACAAAAATTTTACCTAAAGCTCTCATTAGGCGGCGGAGGGGCATTGCGATTTCTTGGAGGAGATTGAAGAAGGGGTGCTCTTCTCATCATATGAGGAGGGGGTGGCGGGGGGGAAACTCTGCCTCGCTTTGCAGCTCCCGGTCCACCGAAACCAGGATCGGGATATTTGCGTTTATTCCTTTGCGCATCATCCTCGTAGGAGGCAAAAGAGTCTATCTTAGATGATGGACCTTGTTGAGACGAAGGCATCCTACTTCTATCTAAAGTATTCGGCATTCTATCCTTTTGATTTCTACCATCTCTAATTCCTGTCCTTTCATAGGGATCTTTATCATGATCTCGATTTCCTTTGCGATAATTTTTTGAGTTATCTGACAACGATTCCGATTTTAGTTGCCTCTTAGAATCCATATTAGAAGAACCAGCGTTCTGACTTTTACGGAAAGGTTTTGAACTAGATTTACCAGCTGATTTTTCCTTCAGTTTAATAGAAGGAACTGAGCTATCAGATCCAGAAGATGGATTGGAAGTGGAAGAAGATAGACCAGAGGAAGATGTAGACGAAGACCCAGTAGAAGAACTAGACGAGCCCTCTGATGAAGAAGGTGAATTGGATGCTGACCTGCCCTTTATCTTTTTCTTTTTGGTTCCAGGTTTTTTGGATGACGAGCTGTCTCTATGTTTTTTCTTTGAATCTGTTTTATTTGTTTTGTCGAGCTTCTCACTACTAGACTTACCTCTACTACCACGGGGTTTTTTATCGAAAGAAGTGAAACTTCGCACTGGTCGATGGCGTGGAGACGGACTGCGACTTCTCCGCTTATTGCTACGACTTCTACTTCGACCTACTCCATCATCACGGTCACGGTTGTGAGTTTTTCTGTAATTAGGACTAGATCCTCTTTTGTGCTCCTAAAAAAATCAATCACGAATGTTAGGCTCTCGTGAAATATTTTAACATACAATTTAAATAGATATACTTCATTTACTTTAGGGTCTCTGTCTCGAGCAATACCTCCTTGCTTAGAAATCAGATTTACGGGACTGCTATGGCGTGATCTTGAAGAGGGTGGGGGACTTCGACTATCTCTGTAATACGAAAGTAAGCAAATCAAATCAAATAAACTCACTTTATTTACGAATGTGTCGAATACCAAATCAACAATTGAATACTGGGCTCCCTCTGATGACACAATTTTTAAGCAATTTAATCTTCCTCATGCAGCCAAAATGACGAAAAATTATTCAACCTAACTCCACTGTAACTGTAAATTACCCATACCTTCGGGCTCCAAGTCGTTCAAAAACGCTCGGGCGTTTCTCATCGGATCGTTTAGAATACTGATTGAATTTGTCTCCTCTTCGACTATCACGATCACGACTGCTGAAATTTTTGGACATATCCAGAGAATAGTATTGCAGAATATCTCAAAATGAGATAATGATGCCTTTCAAGATTTTGTTCTACACTACAGATCGATCATCTATAGAGTAAAGTTTTCAGTTTAGTATGCGAATTATGGGGCATAAACATTTGGTACTACTTTTGAAGCGAACCTTAATCCAAAATTATCATTCGTTTAGAGAATATCGCAAGGCTGACACCATCAAAACCTCTCCGATTCTTCTCTGATAAATAAAAGCCTTCTGTTTATTGACACTTCAATCTAAAACAACAGATTGCACAAAGTTAATGACACCTTAAAATAAGACTCTATTGCTGTATCCTGAACGCTATAAATATTGTTACATAAATCGTTAATCGTTCTTACTATAACTTAACTACAGTTCAGTTTAATGTATCAATTTCACAATCATCATAAACATTAAACTTTAATCTGCCGAATCTGTACACTCTGCTTCCACTCCGTTTCCTATTCTTACTTTTCTATGTCTATTCTCTATCTATGCAATTGCATGCAACTCAAGTTTACCAAAAAATTCCTATATTCAATGGGCGTTTGATTTGACGTAGGATCCGTAGTAAAAATATAATTTTATGGGCTTTGACAGGATGCAGAAAATAGCGCTGGGTGCCCTGTGATGCCATATGAAAATTACATATAGATTATGCACTCATATGAATCCATTCGATATTAACCGTGTCACTTAATGAATGCAAACTTAGTTAGGAAATTAGGTTATCACACATTATATTATTATTGTACAATATATTATTGATTAATACATTTTTAAAAATAGAATATATAGTCATTCATTTAATATTAATTTTATATTTTGCATTTTTAGTCCCCATTATGTTTAAGTAACAGTAGTAATCCCATTCCATTCTGTATTTTTAATTTTAATGTATAATGTAAGTAAGTTATTCAAGTATTTACATAGAATTGCGGGATTGCACAAAGCACTGGTTATGTGTATGTCTTTGTTAGATTGCATGAATTATTTTTTTGTTTTAACCCAAAAACGTGAGTCCATTTTTTTAAGCAGTTGATGGATTGACACAAAAGTCTTCAACACGGGTAAGCAATATGTTATTGCTTTTTTCTACATATGACGAGCTGAGTTGCAAAAGTGCCTTCCATAAACAATGATACAAACAAAAATTTGGAATAGTATTTTTTTCTGGATGCCAGAATTAGTTGTCATAGTGATTTGACATTTTTTGCAGCTTTCTATGATAATAATTGCAGGAAACGAATTTTCTACGGATAAATATCAGTTTTCTTCAGTGAATTTACCAGTTTTCTTTGTTAACAGTTTTATTTTTAGAGTTCTTACTATAATTTATTGCTAAAAATGAACTGGAATTTTTAGCAATACATTTTTTTCAACTTCCTAAAAATGCCAGTTCATTTTTAGTCATCTACTGGAATTCATTTTGGATAACTCTGGAGGCCAAAGTAGGAACGGACATTTATTCAATGTTGTTCGTTATTTTTTTTCAAATTTTTTAGAAAAACTGTAGCATTTTTCACGTGCACGATACAAAATCAAAGAAATTTAAAAAAGTTCCTGAATTACCTTAAACTAATATGACAACCTAATCGAGAAAACTCAAATTTATACTTCAATGTAACCGCACCTCAGCGAATCGTTTAACTAGCTGGTTGAACCATGCAAAAACTCGTATAATGAAGATATTTAATTCTCCTGTTTTTTATACAAATAATTTTGTGGTCCCTTTCTGTTTTAGGTTATTGTTTAGCTACTGTTCATTTCAAAGTAAAAAAAAGTTGCTCCATGTAATTCGGCTATCCCCGATAAATAGTGGATTTATACTTATTTTCTGTAAAATGTTGTGGCACCAATAACAAAAAATGCAAGATAACCTACCGGAAAAAACATTTCTTTTTTCAGAAATGGACAACATAATTTTTTTCTACATTTTTCGAAATTTTTGTTGCTATAGATTTTAATTTGCAAATTTTGAAGGCACTTTTGCAACTCAGCTCGTCATATGGCTTTTGAAAACACCTATAAAAGTTCAAAAACTTCAGAGCCATGCAATAGAATACAACTCTAACTGTAAGTCGCTGAAAAATTTAACTCAGTCAGTTCAATATCTTGTGATGTTACTTCTGAAAATTATTAAAACTCATAAACTCAAGAGACTTTGCTCTTTCTAAAGACTAATGTGATTGTTCTGCATGATGACAATGAATAAAAAGCTAAGGGACAAGAACGGTTGTTCATCCATGTGTTTTGTCAAATGGAAAGCTGCTGCTGCTTGGCTGCTGATATGGGAGTTCAGTTCGTATTCAGCAAGCATGTTGTAAATATCTTTTTTATATACTGTACTCGTAACAGACTAACATAAGTTTATGAGGACTTGTCATGACAAAGTGTACTAAACCTAACTAACTATATCAAAAGAATTGGAAAATCATTCGGGTGCCAATCATTTAAAAAGTTACAGCAACTCGTAAAGGTTGATTTCCCCACAGGGTCCTCTTTTTCAGCGGTAGACTCGCGGAGCACTTGTCTAAAAGGTAATCATTATTTTGAATACGTTTTTCGTTCATCGTTTAAGCGAGGCGATGCAATTAATCAGTTCTGTTTAGATATATGCTAAATCTGCCAAGAAATAATTCGGGTGCCAAAAAATTTGAGTGCGTTGTAGTCAGATCAAATAGGGAAGCAAGAGCATAGGTGGCAAAAAAGCTGATAATTATTACAGTAAATATTAAAATTAATAGCCAGGTAAACAAGAAAATACTGTGAATAACTTAAGGAATTGTAATCGCGTTTTCGCGTTCAACAGATGTGTACTGTGCATAAACAACCAGTACACACTCACATGAGCTAAAATATATTATATACAATGTATAAAACGTGTAGTTATGATAGCTATTTTTAATGCATGTTTGTTGAAGCCATGCAAAGCTTTGGACATTTACTCTCGCTCATTAAAAACTTCATCTCATGAAGAGATAATCATTCTGCGTGAAATCATAATGTCCTTGAGTTATTAGCCTGGGTGCTCATTAGAACATGGTGTTAAAATGATTGCAACACTTAAAGTCTAACTATAGAATAGAACTCCTATGGCAAAGTCCGTCCTAAATCTTTTTATAAATCTCGTGGCTATATTAATTAGAATAGAACTTATAACAGTTTACAATTTTACCTGACTTGCCTTGCACAATCTACTATGGACAGAGGCTAAATCTCAGTCTCATCAGCAGACAGCAACAAACAATTACATATGGATGCTAAAAACATACTTACTTTAAAATACTTTATTTGTTCCTTTAAAAGATATGTTTGCACAAGTACCATTCACTGAATTAATATGATAAACTAAACCATACTAATATGGCGCCTGATACGGAATTAATAACTTGATGTGGATGTATGCATATACAATATAATTTTTGATCAACTCTTGCTTACGTTTGCATACTTCGTATTCGTACCTGAGCTGTGTTTAAACTTACAATGTAACTACTTAACCGGTTAGTCTCTTGGACTGAACTTTGCAGAATAACTTACTTTTTCTACATTTTTAAATGCTTCTAAAATATTAGCGTCCAGTGCTCAAACTTCGTTACATCAGTTTCGTGAAAAAAATGAAACAAGATTTATTTTTGAGATTTTTTTTTGTGGGATATAGCATGGAAAAAACCTCAAAATTAAGGATCCTAGGGCTCTTATCAGTTTTTCAATTTTGACGAGATATTCATGTAACTGTAACCCTATGCTAAATTTTTCACTTTTTTTTGGTGAGAGCTGAATATTTTTGGAGCATATACCTGCGAGATGAATGAATAAAGTTGATTTTTCAAAGTTTCTGTTTAAGCCAAATAAACGACAAGCAAGTTAAGTACATATATTACATTGTTAGTTATTTTATCACGCCTTAAGCCTATCCACCAAACTAATAAAGCATAGATTACATTATATAACTAATTCAGTGCAGCATAACCTTTCGCAGAGGACCAAATAAGAAAGATGCTAACAGATTACCTGAGATTGATACTACAAAAAGCAGTCTATCTCTTATATGGGTCAAGTTCGCAGTTTAGAGTTACGCATTATTCTCAACACTCATTCATCAATTCATGTGCACAAAAAAAATCCCTTTCATTTTTAAAGCTTCTCCTTTTGAGATCTTTCGCTGCCAGTTCTTATACAATAGTTGTGGACAGAGGAACCAAGGATTTAGCAGTGATCAACGCGTGGTCAATATTGATTCGTTAAAATATTTGTTTTTAAATGGATATTTATTCATGTAATATACAATATTTGCAAAAATTTCCATCGTGTGATAACTGTGGTATTTAAATCTAACACAAATGAATTTTCACATTTTTCTAGTGGTGCTATGTGTGATTGAAAAACAAGATGACTTATAGTGACCCACCAGCCACTTTGGTGGACTTTGTGACCAAATCTTATGAAGAAAGAAGACTTCAACGTTACTTAGATGAACAGAATCAAGTAGACAATGCGAGTGAGTCCGAGTTATTTGAAGATGCGGACAGGTATGATTGGAATTATCATAATAATGGGAATCAGCTGAACCGTGAGCAGCAAGATTCAAATGACGATCCAGAAAGACAATCTTTTTTCCTGCCATTAATCCTCCTTGTAGCATTACATATCACGTATCCAATTTATCTTTATTTTATGGAAACAAAAAGTACACTTACATAGAATCTTAATCTTACTCTTGTGATTGTTAATAAGTTTATGCAAAAAACGAACGCAACTTTAAGACTGAATAGTATATAGAATGAGGAATCGTTGCTTAATTTTTATGTAAGATACTTTAAAGTAATTTTATCATTACTTGCTTTGGAATTTTTAATTTTCTTTCAAACGATGGAATGTTTATTTGAAAACTATAAGAAGCGAAAGATTAATACAATGCTATTCTATTTGTCAGCCATACGTAATTGTTGTATATACATTTCATTAGCAGTAACCTAATATTATTCATATTTAACGATCCTCTTCTTATGAGACTCAATACAATAACATGAGATTGAGCCAATCGAGCCAATTGAGTGTAACTAAAAGTCTCAACATGCCCCAATAAGATATAATGACTTGAGCTACCTAATTTTATCAAGCTAATAAATAAACTGGCTATGAACAGCTCAATTATTTGATTTTGACGAATAAATAAAATTTGGCAATTGCTTTCGAATCTTAGCAAAAACTCTCATTGCTCTTTTTTCAATCGCACAAATAAACGTTTCTTCGCCCGGCAGTTGAAACTCTACTAGAAGCTGTGGCAATACTTCCATTGGCTGTGCCACATCTTCCATTCAACTGACTGGGTTCAGTATTCTCAGTTAGCCCTTGCATTCTAATTCTATCATGTTTCAAAGCCTCTTCTCCTGGCGATTCTCCGTCTTCACTATTTTCACTTAAATCTTCATCATCCGATTCCCGTAACATTTCTTCAATTTGGCCAGGTCTCTCATGTGGAAATGCATCTTCATATTTTGGTGGCGGTTGTGGGAACAAGTGTAAAGGGGGTGCCGATGCATTGAAAATATCCATGTTCATACCGTTTGTATCTGGTCTCTGTTTAAAAAATGTTGTCATCAGAAAGACAAAATGTTAGTCATGTAATATGATCAATAGACTACTAAATTGATCTCTCGCACATAGGGAATTGTCAATGTTTTGCACCATACTACACGTCCATATATAATTAATTTGATTGCATATTTATGTATGGTTGTGTTGTTGCTAAAAGTAAGTGCGTAAAAATAGTCAGTATGAAAGTTTACCGGCAAAACATTAGCAATAGTGAAGACATCCAAAGTTCTACCAGCGGCGTCAGTAAATGATGGTGCATAGGAATGAGAATCAAATCTGTCCAATTGATGTGTAGCTGATGGATCTTTAGAACCAACTTGTGTAGTTCTCACATGATATGGAAAGCTTTTGTTGGCTGCGGATGGACGAGTAAGTCCCTATATTTACATAAGTTTAGAATGTTTCGTTTATTTTAATAAACAATTTTCATAAATAAAAGCTGAAGTTTGTAACAATCTTATTCCGTACAAGAAAAACGACGTGTCCAATAAATGTGACCAAAAGCTCAATTGAGATGGCCACCTTTTCCCGGACCCACTTGTCAATTACAAAGTTAGAAATAAGTATTATCACTGGTCCAGAAATGAACCTGGACATCAATGAAATTGATTGTAAATAATTACAAGAAAGTTTGAGGTCAGTTAATAGACATAATTTCTATACCATAATGAATACATCCCGAAGAATGGGAGATAAAACGTAGACTTTTCAGGATAATGCTTCAACGTAAAGAAAATTGCGTATACAAACATAAGCCAGCCAATTAAACGGAGTATCAGAATTCCATATCCAGCAGGTGATTCGTAAATGTAGAGAACCAATCCTGGGTCGAAAAACTGCAATGGACATATTAGATCAATACATCAATAGCTTTTTTCATGTAATGATCCATCAATCATATTGATTTAATAAAAACTGTTGACTGAGCATTACGAATTTTTCAAAGAAGAATAGGAAACCAAAAACGACCGTATATGAGCAAACAAAAACAGTCAATTTAACTGCACTGGCTAGTCTCAACTTTCCCCTTGTGACAGTGTAGCCTTTGGCCAGCAGTAGAATTAATAGAATGAAAAAAAGCTCTCCAAATCCTTGAGAAATTCGACCTAAAATTAAAAAAAATCATGATTAGACTTAATGAGATTAATGAGTTGCGTGTGCAATAATAATTTGTAATAGCCTAGGCTTGCCAATTAATTTGATAGTTGGCCACCCTACTCCATTAGAAGCATAGTTTCCATGTGCTAAGCATTGTAAAAATATTCCGAGATTTTGAAAGGACAAAGACGCAACGAAAAGCTTGTAAGTAACATGAAGCAGTTGGCGACACCTGAGCTCCACTAGAAATTCATAAATCGATATCTCAGACAGTTGAATGAATGAAAATGAAAGCACTTCATGTTTTGGAAATATGCACTACAGAGTCTACAAACCTGCAAATAGAATGGCTGAAAACATTAAAAACAAATATACAAAACAAAATCCGGTGAGGATGGGGAGTATATCTGAAAAAGAAAAGTTCACTTTTGGTGTAAGGTAGAAGGTTTAATATTAAATAAATCTCTTGCGAAACTGAAATACTTACAGAATTCGTCTGCTGAAAAATGTTCATACCAAAAATCTGCAGTATGACTGTTGGTCATTTTGAATTTGTACTTCACATCGATTCCCTGAAAGTACAAATTATTTTTCCATTTCACATGCACTTTATATATGAAGAAAATTTAAATTTATTTAAGACGTCACTAACTTTTTTGGAGTTGCAATTAGCGATTGCTATGAACCACCACCTTTCTCTTGCAGAACGAAAACTTCTAGTTTGTTTGCATAATATACGTGTTGTTTCAGTCTCATTGCTGTCATTTTTTCGTGGATCTTGGAATTTTGGTTTGTGGAGTTTTTCACAACCAGCTTGATAAGTCCTATTGGGCGTACTTGGTCGTAATTCAACTACTTGATGTTTTTCCCATATAAGAGCATCCATTTTTTTCTTGCAAGTCTTAGTCACGGAAATCCAGGTTAGAATAATCAAAATTACATGAGTATTTATAAAGGATCGTTTCTCGGGTCTTACATTTGCTTCAGGGTTTTGGTATGCATCAAACCATTGTAAATCAGGGTACATGAGCAAATCCAAATATCCTTCGGACTAAAAGTTCAGAAAATCATATAAAACTGCATGAAATGTAAAACGAACAAAAAAATCCAATCCATGCAGTTTTCTTACCGAATCATACTCAATTTCATATTCAAATGTACCATACAAAGAAAGGAAGCAAAACCGTGTGAGAAATTTCCATTTCTACAATAATATAACAACAATAATATACAATAATAACATTAACACAGCACAACAAAGGCTTTTATCATTGCCATTGTTAGTTTCATAATATGTTCACAGTTTACCCCAGAGTATATTGTCATTAAAAAATCTTACCTCAGTGGTTACTAGATGATCTTCTACCACTCTTCCTTTGGCAAATTTTGCCGTCAAAAGCAGGATTACAGTAAAAAATGGAACACTTGATAAAACTACCATAGTCTGCACACTTCGCGTTATCGTCACCCCAAAAGTTCGGAATTTCAAAAGGCATCGATCACACAGCGGACTGTATTATACTCTTGGTGGCATTAAAAGTAGTTTCTAAAATAGTCCGAGGGGTCCGAGGCAACATGCCATTGCCATGCACGGCAAAAAGAAGAAAGTTCTCATTCGTTTGACACATTGGAGTAGAGTGTCAATCCAATGAAGTGAGTGAGTGAAAGCATTGGTTTCGCCAGGGCCAGTGGTTTCCATGCATGTAAAGGTATTAGAAAGTTAACGAAGCAAGCAAGCAAACAAGGTATATAGATATAAATATTGTGAGTTTCACCAAAATGTGAAAAATACTAACACTATGCTTTGCATGTAGGAACGCATACATATAGCTTTCCTCATCATCATTGCGTGCTCTCAATTCCATGCTTTCATCCACCCAGCTATCAGCTATGGTAAGAATACGAAAGAACCTAAATTGAGGTGTTCGCCTCTTTTGTTATATAAATTAGGTAACCATGGATTCAGATATGCATGCAATCCGGAACATAGAAAGTACGGGATTGGACATTGCACTTTTTTCATGAAATTGATAAGTTGGTTCAAATAATATATTATATTGATCGACCTGCGTTATTCAATTGAAGTGCTTCCGTTTAGTTGACAAGAGGCGAGACAAATTATTCATGGTTTAGTGAATAGCAAATGATGCATGAAAAGGCTTTAATCACCGAAACTTAATTCCAATACATTACATTTATTTTGTGTTTGCTAGCGTTTGCGTTTAGCTGGTTCATATTTTTACGGATTTTACTCTCGAATTTCGAATGCACGTTTTTTTTTGACCAGACAATGAACAGCTGCAGCTCTATAAGTCAATTAATCTCTGATTTAGATATTTAGCGGTTATTTACTTGCGAATTCATGTTTTTTGATGGTTTTGATCGAAATGATCAACTGCGGACTTCTAGTTTCATAATTCATTTACAGTTGGTTTTAATAGAAACCACTTGGCAGTTTCTTTTCAATCAGCTTACGCCATCTATGTAATAGGAAATCATCCGTAGATAGTTCTGTAACTTTTGGTTTCCCCGTGTCCCAGTTTATTTTTTTCATTTCATTTAAGAATAAATGAGGGAAAATTCGATGGCTGTGTACAAAAGGCTCCATATTTCAAACTGCATAAGCAGGCTATATTGATTGAAAGAAAGTCAAACTTCTTCTGAAAAACTTCTTTCGAAGGAGAGTTAATTGGGTTTTTCGTGAATTCATTAATTATTTCAGAGGATTAGCTGAATATTCAACATGCAAGTAAGTCCGGTATTCTTATTTCGCATTTCCATATGCTACAGATGTGAATTACAGTTAAAAATTTATGTGGACAATAATGTACTTTGCTCACAGGCTCCTCCAACGACCAACAATATTTCGATTAAATACCCATCTTCTGTCAAAGATGTGGACCAACAAAAATTCGTGAAAGCTTTCTCGCAATTCCTTAAAAAGTGAGTTATTGAATTTTGCATCTCTTTTGTTTAGCGATTTGAGTACGTTCTGGAGTGTGGCAATGATTATTATTATTGGAACGGCAAACAGTAGTGTTGTAATAACGAGAGCTTGATATAAAAATGCGATTCCGGGGGTCAGGAATGATTAGTTTAGAAATAAATAGTAGGTCATTAATTTACACTAGACGACATATCTATTAATTGTTCACGGGTGACTTGGCAGGAAAAATATTTGTATTTGAAACGCCGGTAGTAGTTTAATATAGAAATGAGTTATCATTTACTCCTTGCTCGTAACGAACTGCTAGCTACTGCATCAATGCATGTACCGTATAAATGTTGAATGTTTGCTATGTTGACGTGCAGACAGAATCTCAAAACCAAAATCAAACTTAACTTTCTTTAAGGTGCTCCCATTCAAAAATTTTCTGCCACACGGGTGCAGTTTGACCGTCTGAAATTATGAGATGGATGATACATCTGTTTGGTTGGTTATTGTCGTCTTAATTGTTTTGAAATCCATTAAAGGAGTGGAATTCGAAGATTCAATTAAAATCTCGGTATTATTATTGGTAATTTAATAATTAATTTCAGTCCTATCCATCAGCCATGTCATATTTAAGTCAAGTCAAGTGTTTATGTTTCTTGTTTACCGGCTCACTTGTTCACTTTGAATATTCCTGTTGAGTTCAGCTAGCTGGAATTTTGGAGGAAATGAATAATTGTAATTATTGCCAGTTCAGTTGACATGCATGCATGTACGAGCAATGAATGAAAAATAAAGTATTTCATAGACTGTATAGTTTACTTGTGCGAACTCCCTAATGGCCACGAACTTATATTATTGTTAAAAATACGAAAACCAGCAGATGATCGGAAGATCCAGATCATCACAATCAGAGCCTGTTCTATGAGATGCATCGGCATCGGTGCACACCGATGATGTTTTCATTGTTTTCTTTGTGCTATTATTGTTACTCTGTGCTTCTCGCTTTGCAACCCCAGCATAGTTTTTATTGTATTTCGTCTCTTTTATTTCAGATCAGGAAAACTGAAGGTCCCAGAATGGGTCGATTTAGTTAAGACCTCAAAAGCAAAAGAACTAGCTCCTTATGACGAAGACTGGTTCTACACACGGTGTGCAGCTATGGCTAGGCATATGTACCTCAGATCACCTATTGGTACCAAAACAGTTACTAAAATGTTTGGAAGTAAGTAATTGCTTAACATTTTATGTTGATTACTGTCTGTGAATGCTGATTTTATTTTTAGTCTCATAGTATACTAATTCAATCTATTCTAACTCAAACAACAGTTAGAAAACGGAATGGATCATCTCCTAGCCATTTTTGCCGAGGATCTGGCTCTGTTGCTCGTAGAGCTCTTCAAGCCCTAGAAGCTGCCAAGTTGGCCGAAAAAGTTCCAGATGGTTTCGGACGCCGATTGACACCTCAAGGAAGAAGAGATTTGGATAGAATTGCAGCCCAAATGAAAGCGAAAGTGGTTGCCTAATTTTATATTTCTACGTATTTCTATCTATGACGTGTCAATAAAATTTGTTCACTGGCATTAATAATGTCTTCTTCGTTTGTTTACGGATGTAAACTTTCATAATACTGAATGACTGAATGACTTCATTGTTTCCCTATACACCATTCTAAATAATACTGTAACTGTGTCCATTTCCTTATGTATTCGTTTTATATCACATTTCTTGTAATGTCAATGAGGAATCCATATGTGCGTTGGGTTAGGAATCGAATGAAAATTAAGCTCTCGTACTCATATCACACTGTTTTCTTGATGGCGAGATTCGATATCATTATTTTTAACTTTTGCTGCGCACATAGGCAGCCAGGGACATGTTAAAAAGCCGGCTTGATAACATTACAGTGAAAACCGCATGCCATTTTTATATAACTCATGTCTCATGTTAATGCAACTGGAATGAATGAATCATTATCTCATCGCAGCAAAACTCTTCTGCAACACTTGTGGAAAACTGGAATGTGGAACAGCTACGAAACGAAATGAATTAAATGAATGAATCAAAAGTGCGGTATACACGAATGGAATGCATATAGTTGCCCACCACTCAAAAGAATTGAGGTGCTGCAAGAGGAATTAGGACGAGCCAGTAGCAAGCCATAAAGCTCAAAGCCAGACTTGTGCTTGTGCCTGCAGACAGTTGACGTCATCAGAACTGGTGGCTCCACAACCATATAGTGGATGTTGACCATGAACATCTAATACTGGCAGTGTTCCCACATCTAACCCAAACATAAACCCTTCCCGGCATCAACATCGTTTTACGTAAAAATTAAAAAAAAACTGTACTACAAACATTTTCTTCTACGATACTACTTTTTTTGTCGATCCATTAAATCGTTAAAATTGTTTGATACCTGATGCATCATAATATTCTTAGATTTGAATAACGAGTTGGATTCATAAACTTGTTGAGTAAAACTATTTAGTTGAAATGAAATTTTGATTGGTTTCGTTGCGTTTGAAAAGATTGGTAGGTTTTGATTTACTCAAAAAGATTGAAGAGTTTTGAAGGACTTTATATGATGATTATCGCCGGATTGGGAACTGTTTTGGACCAGGCAATCGGTGTGCGATGATTCACGTTTTCTGAGCATGAGTAGATCGAGGTGACTCGAGCATTGCTCTTTTCATCATGATGGTTGCTTCGGAGCATATATACCGTCTAATAGTTAAAATCCACGTACGTATATTGGATATACGTTGTCGTCTCGTCTGGCTCGTTTTTTCCTGCATTCTCTCTGAACCTCTCATTCACTCTATTCTTTCTTTTCTCTCTTCCCCATCAACCGAGACAGATCCCAAAATTCTCGCTTGATTACGAAATATTTAATTTTATAAGTTTTAATTTCACAGAATATAATTATCACTTAAGGTAATATCGAGATATCTTGCTCAGCACCCCACTTCAGCAAAGTAGTAACTTATTTCGTCAAATTTGAAGCGATACAACACGATTTCCGAGCGGACATCTTTAATTGCTTAGAATCAATACTTTTTGAGATAATTTGGAACTCAACAAGTGCATTCAATTCACATCAACATTGAAAAGAGAAGACAGGCGCTCAGAAGAAAACAGAAACAATAATCTTTCAAGAGATAGACCGAAACGGGAGCATGAGTTATGGCGTGCAAAATGGTGGTTTAGAGCAGCAGGTAAATACGATTTATTTTTCAAAAAGATCGGTCGGAGGGTTTAAAAAAAATTGTGTAGATTTTGCATAGTTTGATGGTTGTCCATGATTTGTCATGTTAACAGTATCTCCTCACTGAGTCATATCAAATATACAGAGCAGCGTTTAAATGCTGAGTGTTATGCAATCAAGCTTTGATATTGTATTCTCAATATTTCAGTTTGCTGGTCTGGACCTCAATAATCCCAAAGATGGAAATCGGTACGTTCCACCTCATATGAGAGGTGTACCAAATGGAGGCGAATTTGTAGATCCAAAGATGGGCTTTGCTGACCGAGGTCCAGAGCTTAATGGATTTGTGCCTCCACATCAAATGCCTCCACCGCAGCAACATTACGTTCCTCCTCATCAAAACCCGTATGGAGCTCCTCGAGGTATGGGTGCTCCTCGTGGGGGTATGAGCCGTGGAGGCTACAGCAACGGTGCAAGTCGTCCTTACGCTAATGGTGGTGGCCAAGGTTATGGAAATCCAAATCCTTCTACCAATGGCTGGGTTGGAAACAATGGTGGTCGTGGCCGTGGAGGTCAAAGAAATGGATTCCAAGGTGGCACCTGGTCTAATGGAAACCAAGGGGGCGGACCGCCAGCCAGAAATAATCGTTGGCAAGAGGATTCAAATGGTGGATCTTATGGTGGAAACCGAGGCGGTGGCGGTGGTGGCTCTCGAGGCAACTTTAGCTACGCAGGCTACAACAGCACAAATGGAGTTCCATACTCACCTAATGTTGAGGATTGGACTACTCCTCTTGGCCGCGATGAACGTATCGAGAAAGAACTCTTCAACAAAGGAAACACTGGAATTAACTTTGACAAGTACGAAGACATTCCTGTAGAAGCATCTGGTGAAGATGTTCCAGCAAACATCAGCTCGGTAAGCTAAGATGAAATTTTTATTAATCGTATTATTTCTTATTTAGGTTGTTGCTAATTTGATCAATTATGATATGATATAGTTCGACGAATTGAAAATGAGTGAAATCATCAAGACAAATGTTGTATTGGCCCGATATGATAGACCAACACCAGTGCAGGTATTCATTCATTCAAATCTAAATCTTTTCACTACTTTGCATACTTACGCGTTTTTATTGTAGTTCATTCATATTTTTATTTCATATTTTTTGTAATCTATGGTCTTTGTCGTCTTTAAACATTAAGCTATTTCAATTTCAGAAATATGCTATTCCAATCATCATGAACGGACGTGATGTAATGGCATGTGCCCAGACTGGATCTGGAAAAACTGCTGCCTTTTTGGTACCAATTTTGAACAACGTTTTTGAAAGAGGCCCTGAACTTTTTGGATTCAAGGTATGTTGCATTGCATTTATATTTTTGAGCTAATACACTGTAGAAGCAATGCATCGAATGTGCTGGCTATTTCATTCATTCTGTGTAACTCTAATTGGTAATTTCGGGTCATAATAGTGTTCCTTTCTTTCTTACTGAATTTTTTGTAGCCTCAAGGTGGTAGTGGCAACTCTTACCGAAGGAAACAATATCCTGTTGCACTTGTTCTCGCACCAACAAGAGAATTAGCTACCCAGATTTATGTCGAGGCCCGTAAATTTGCATATCGGTCCCGAGTACGACCATGTGTTGTCTATGGTGGAGCTCCTGTAAGTAAAATCCAAGATTACATAGACGCTTAGGCTTCATATCATATCTACGAATGTTCACAGTAAGGTTATAAAGTGGATGATAATTAACATTATATGGTTTGGTAGATCGAAGAGCAACTTCGTGATTTGGATCGTAGCTGTCAAATTCTTGTGGCTACTCCTGGTCGTTTGTCTGACATGATCAAACGCGATCGAGTCGGATTGGACAACTGCAGATTTCTTGTGCTTGATGAAGCTGATCGGATGCTTGACATGGGATTTGAGCCTCAAATTCGAGAAATTGTCGAGCAGAGCACCATGCCACCAACTGGAGAACGCCAAACTTTGATGTTCTCTGCAACGTTTCCTAAGGAAATTCAAGTATGAAGATGAAGCTTTTGTATTCAGGATTCCTAATCCAATGAATAAGAGTAAATTTTAATGTTCTTCTCATTATTTATTTATATATTAGATGCTTGCAAGGGACTTTTTGGACAACTACATTTTCCTTGCTGTTGGCCGTGTTGGATCAACTTCCGAAAATATTACTCAAAAGATTCTCTGGGTCGAAGAGCATGATAAGCGCACTTACCTGCTCGATATTTTGAATACATCAGGTACTCTACCCTTGAAAATCTGTCGGAATAATAATGCATAGGACTTATGAACTTCTAAGTTATTGAGACTTCATTCTTTCATTAATTCTTTGGTTTTGATTTTATAGAGCAATTTGATGCTCAAAATCTCATTTTGGTGTTCGTGGAGACAAAACGTGGAGTCGATCAGTTGACTGATTCTCTCATCCAGGAGGGCTACCCAGTGACCTCTATCCATGGAGATCGTTCTCAGCGAGACCGAGAAGAGGCTCTTCGCTGTTTCAGAAATGGAACTACCCCAATCCTCTGCGCAACTGCTGTAAGTTACATTATTTTAATTAGACATAAACTTGGTATTAAACCTCAATTTAATAATAGCAAACAAACGGCTTATTTGTATTGAAAGATGATGAAACATTGAACGACACTTGAAATCAGAAATTTCTTGTTGATTATATTTTCGCTACTGATTTAAAATACGATTAAACAAATTGTATGATTGCGCCTTAGCACAAGTCATTTAAAAATTTGCAAAAGATTACCGAAAAAAACCATAAAGAGAAAAGTAACCAATTATTTTTGTGTCATACCTAAGGTTGCTGCTCGTGGGCTCGACATTCCGAACATCAAACATGTCATCAACTTCGATCTGCCCTCAGATATTGAGGAATACGTTCATCGGTGAGTAGCATGGCATTAAAAGCATATTCGATTTTCTTCTCCGATGTATGTGCCATTAATAAAATTACTTGACCTTTCCAATGCAGTATCGGTCGAACTGGACGAATGGGTAACTTGGGTACAGCAACCTCTTTCTTCAACGACAAAAATCGCAACATCGCGCGTGACTTGGTGGAATTAGTATTGGAAACGAAGCAGGAGATGCCTAGCTGGTTGGAAATGATGAATAATGAAATGAGCCGCTCCTTCCCATCCAGCAATCGTCGTGGTGGAAAACGGTAGGATTTCTGAGTTGTTTTGTTGGTTCCTACTATTCACCAGTTTTTGGGCTTTGAAAAACAAAGTGATTCAATGGTTTTGTTTTTGTCTGTGTAGTTTCGGCGGAGGAAGCAGTTTTGTCTCCAGAGATTACCGTCAACAAGGACGTGCCCCACAACAGTCAGCCCGCAACGGCTATGGCGGAGGTGGTGGCGGAGGCGGTGGTGGAGGTGGTGGCGGAGGCTACAATGGATATGCTCCTCGTAAGTAAAATACCAGTTCTAGATAGATAGGGATAGTATTAACTATCCCAATCCCACCATAGTAATAGTATCGTAGCCTGATAGTGTCTTGTATTTTATTGTAATGTTATTTTTTATTATCTGCTACCTACCTTCTAGAACCTGCATACCAGATGTACGCTCCTGCTACTGGATACGGCGGCTCGTATGCTGCTGCTCCTTCAGGGTACACCGATTGGTGGGATAAGTAAACGAATTTCTGCTGGCTTCTGATTGCTCTCATTACCCGCAACAACATCCCAAGATTCACGGGTATGAACGGTCTAGTATGGTAAATTGGTTTCAAAGAATCTGTAGGAAGTATATGATAAACTGTCGATGTAAAGTATTTTTTTTCGAAATTATTTGTAGCAGTGGTCTAATTTAGATGTTGAACTGAATGCACTGTTGTAGAGTGTCTTATTTTTTTCCATCATGAGTTTTTGCGACCCTGTCGTGTAAAGTATATGATGATAGAAAAGGGACCTCTGCATAAAAATTAAACTCTCAATTATATATTAGCTATCATGCTGCTGTTTGAAGCGCTTGATGCGTTTAGTTCCACATTTTGTTTAAAGTTGGTGAGGGAGAATAACTCGGTGAATCTTTGAATCTGTACGACTCACAGTTGCCTAAATGAATTTGGGCTGTTGATATATGAGTTGAAGTTGATTCATTCGTATATAATATTTATTTAGCTGTTAGAATAACGATACATATTAACTACTAACTTACCATCTAATAATTGAAGTATTGAAGTCAACCACTTTGTTTTATTCCTATTTGTTGCTATTATTATTTTTGTTATTTGTAACAATCAACATTGTTTTTCAAAGGTTCATTCTCTGGAAGAATTTGCCGTCCCAGTCCTAATTAATTCTATATATTCTTGTCTTTGAAGTGAGTCATGTCATGAACTGACGTCGCAACTAACTGCGACGAAGTAGTTATAGTTATTAAAAAGGAGTTATCATTACTCTTGCGCAAATCGCAGAAGGTAATGATTCGCATCTAACAGATCTTTTGAGAAAAAGACTATTTCTAGTGATATGATGAGGAAAAGATAGGAAACGGAAGGTGTGGGAATCGTTAGAGGGAGCATGCCAACTAATTAAACTATATGTGAGTATTGGTTGGCTACATATGGTTATACAATTTTGTCCGTGGGAACACCTAAGATTAGTACAGTGATAGCGATTTTGAAGGGTGAAGACATCACTGAGGAAATCTGTATTTTAAAAAACTTATCAAGAGCTTTAAATCCTAGTAAAGATCCTTGGTCTTTCAAGCTCGTGACTGTTGCCAGACTGCAGCAGTTTGCAAATTTTATTTTTGCTTCAGTGATGACTAGTGATAAACGCAATTACTTACTTACTTGGGACAAAAAATGCTCTCTTTTGCATAAGTGATAGACACAGAATTTTCATTCTATAATCAGTCAAGCACGGTATTGTCATGTAATAAGAAACGAATCTTTTAGTTATTATTATTCCGTTAAATCTACCTATTTATAAGCTCTTCTCATAATACGACGTTGTGTGTTTGTTTTATAAATTACGCTTTTGTCTTTGAAACTCGCAATCGTCTTCATGATGAGTTTGTTGTGCACACGACGCCGGCTCTGCAAACAATGGTTCATGAAAATGATTTAGTGCTTCCAAAGTTGCCAGTACGGCATCCGGCATCTATCTTTATGTAGAAATGAGAAAGCAGTCATCTTTGTGCGATGATTTATACAAAACTATTGATCTGCATACTACGCACAGTGTTGTATGTACCCTTTACATGTTACCGCTCTTAATCGCTAAAGGGTGAAAGAGAATATTAAAATAAATATTTGAATTTGCCAATTTCTAAGGAAAGGGCAGAGCTCTCGGCATTACCTGATTAATGGTTATGACTTGAAAACGCCTTTGTTATAATAACCATAATAATTTTTTTCAGTATTGTAATTGCAGCATTGGTAGTTTCATTCTTCAAGAATTCATTGAGGAATGTAATTCGTGCTATAATACAAATTGTAGCTCTGAATTCAAATGGTCCAAAGACTAGCTAACTTTGAATAGTCTGATTACTTTAATGGATTCTGGTAAACTTTGTATGGTTTTTTAATACACGATTCAATAGCATTTCCAATCAATTGATGAATTCATCGTTCTTGTGATATGAGCGGTAGGGTGTGATGATATAGATATCATGACGATGCAAATGATATTTTATCGTCAATAGTTTTATAATCTCAATTTAGATGCTGTGGTGCTAAGTAAACATTTTCTTGGAAACTGTAAGTTCACATGGACCAATTAATATAGCGTTATTTGTGTAGTGATTTAGTGTGGAATTTGTGAAGCTTGTTTAAAAGTTTTCGTTTTGTTGTTTCATAATTTTTTACTGCATTTCCATTTTCAATTTTTTTTTCAAATTGTTGTGTTTTTATTCGCAGTGTGTTGGGAAATTGGTTTTTAGTCGTGTGCAATGCAGAGAGAAAGAGTGAGACAATCTGTACGCAATATTTTATACATGGTGTGATCGTTTTCAATTGTAGTGTTGATTTTTTGTTAATGGATCACTGGCAGTCCAAATGTGATATTATTATTATTATTACCAGTACGAAAATTTTTGAGCAACGGTGAATCATGGATTTACCATTACAACAGCTTATAGATATTATAAATTAAGGAAAATAAGCTTTACGAATTAATTAAATGCTGTGCTCATTCTTGATGAAATGTAATAATTAGCGTTCGCATTCCATTTTACGAAAGGGGTCAATCATTGCGAAAAATATTGAACTGATTATTACGCGAAACTGCCAAAACCATGTCAATATTGTTAGTTTGACAAAAGGGAAAGTAATAACGAACATTAGCCTATAATCTCACTCTCTCTGGTAGAGGAAAGAATGACTGATTCTCTGTGATTCTCTCTGCATTTCTGAACACAATGCCAATCATATACGAGACGGTATTATTAGTAATTATTATTATGATACCGGTGTACATTTTCTGCGACTCCGGTGATCCAGTCTATCCTTACTATAGTTGTAAGAAATGCTACTCACACACGCTAACGTGCGATTCGCCTGGCCACTGGCGTATTTGTTGTTATATATCTGAAATGAAACCTAAAAGTTTTTTCAAGTTGGACGTTCGCTGGTATAAGTCATCCTCTAGAATCTTTTTAAACTGAAGAATTCTCAAAATATTTCCTATAGTCGTTGTAGTGTAGGTGGTTAGTGTTAGTGTCATAATGCTACCTATTCTCCCTTATAGCCGTCGCTGATAGCGTTATGTAGTTTCTCTCAACATTTTTGTTGTGCGTGCACATATTGTTCGCACACTTTTCTACCCAACCAAGCAAAAAGTAATTTATGGTTATTGTTAGGATTTTAATGATAATTACTCTTGCTGTTAAGTACTAATTTATTCCTCTAAGATTCGGTAACTTCAAAACTTGAGTGACAGTAAGAAATGAAAATCTGTGATATCATGTAAAAGAGAGCTGAAGAATCATACATAATTACTAACTTGTGTGTGGATGAGTTTGAGATCTCGTGACGATACAATATCGGTTCGGTTGAGACAACTAAACTACATCCTAGTGATGGGATGATTGAATTTGAATTTTCAAGTTTATTGAGAAGTTTGGGCGAAACAATGCAAAAACAAAACTTTGTTTCATTCAACTTGAAATGCATAGTTAGTTAGACGGAGAAATTGTTTGATGCAAAAGGATTAGTATTTATCTTCTCTGGTTTGTTGTTTATGTTTTAGAATTGTTTATTTCTTGATGTTGTAATGAAATTCATAGATAAAAGTAGCATCGGAACTTCTCCCATAATTACGTAAAAAAAGTATTCAGACTTTGGCATGCTTCCATTCCCTAATTTACACTTCCGACTTCTGACTGTAAAAATATTGGGATGGCAAAAATATCCTCGAGTATGCTTGTTCATTGGTAACACCACAAAATAGCTAATAAGTTAAAAAAAAGAGCAAAAAAGGTATTTGAAATGGCATACGTACCTATACACAACTACTGGTTTCTCTCTCATTTGTAAACCAAAAAAATGAAATCATAAACTGTACTTCATTTTTTTAAACCAACTATGTAACGGCCACTGCTTAATGTATTGTTAAAGTAGATCTTGTATTGGTTAATTTAATGTATTATACGCTATCATAACTGTAATTTTGCGCATCCTCTTTATATGGGTATAAAGGGAAAAATATCCATTTTTTGTCAGCAGAATGACTTCAGTCTGTTGAATTCTTGAATAAAGGGATTTACAATAATTATAATGAACTGATGAATTGTGCCTCATTTTTATGCATTGCATTACAGAATTACACGAAAATTTTATTTGGCCTTTCTGCATCATCTGAACGAGCACATTTTTTTTCTTAAGCACATTACTTTGACAGACAAAAGTTACTCAAGTTTTTCGGGAGACTGTCTGCAAATTCACTAATTTTTCTTATTGCGTTTTCGTCTGCCTCCACCCCCGCCACTTCTTTCACCATCTCGTTTGTCATTCATGCATTCAACTATGCATCCATTTCTATCAAATGAACGACCCTCATTGTAACTTTTCCTATTACTGCTACTATTGTAATACCCATTGTTACCGCCTCGACTATTGTTGCGAAGCGATTGTCCTTTGTACTGGTGCTCCATACCTATTAAAAATGAAGCATTCATTCATTACTGAATACAATAAACATGGTGCTTGTTAATTCTAAGCAAGTAATGTCTGTGAAAAAACCGGTATGTACTGACAGAACTGACTTACATCCATGGTTATGCCTTGGGTCCATATGCCCTTGAATATTGCATTGTGGGAACGCGCCACTGACTCCATAGCTGCCGTTATTACCATTTCCAGTAGGACACAGCGTAATGGTGAAACATCCAGCTCCAGGAATTTCCACTGTATTTTGTGTGGGAATGAAGCCATTGGGGAGCATCCCCTGCATTCCCATTGGCATGCCCTGTTGAGTATTGCATCCTCCTGTATTACCTCCATGGTGATCATGGTGCCTATGTCCGCCGTGGTGATTTGGTCGCATCATTGCTGCAGGCAGTGGTATCATATTAGGGGAAAGACACCCATCCTGGCCCATTCGCGGCTGTGGGGTTTGGTTCCCTTGTGTATTGTATCCAGAATCTCCATATGGACTAGGAGCTGGAAGCAATGGAGACTTTAATTGGTCCATAGGGTTTGATAAAGTAGGTGTCTGCGGCTGTCGTGGAGGCCAATTGGAGTATTGTCCTTGTTGAGGAGTCACACATCTTGGGCTATTATAATAGTTTTGAGGACAGTGCATCACTGGGGAGCAGCATCCCTGCGTGGACGGTGAGCTTGGGTATTGGCATGGGTCAAATGGTGGTGGCGGTAGGCACACATTTTGGCGCATCATCATTTCCATTTCGGCTGGACTCAAGGTTTGGATTTGCTCAGTTTTGCATTCCTGTGGCACCGGGATGCAAGGAACTGGGATGCAAGGTTGAAGAGATGCTGGAGGGGTTGGGGGTGGTGGCTCATCGGGGGGAGGAGCAATTGGTTTCGAAGCTACTGGAGGTGGTGGTGGGGCTGTAAATTCTTCTGGAGGAGGAATTTCTTTTACAAACTCTTCAACTGGTTCTGGTTCCGGCTCAGGTGGGATGAATGGCTGTGACTGTTCACGAGATGGTGGAACATCCTCTGGTAAGAATTGGGCAGTTTGTATTGATGTGGTTTTCTGGGGTAGATCATCAGTTTGAACTTCTTTTGGTGGCTCAGGTTTCTTGGCTACAGGTTTTTTTGGAGGTGGTGCAGCTTTCACAACTGGCTTGGGTTTCACAACTTGTTTGGGAACAGGTTTAGTAAATTTTGGTGGATCAGGAGGAGGTTTTTTCTTAACTTCTACAACCTTGGGTTTCGGAGATGGAGTGCGAGCTTCCACCATCATTGGAGGTGGTGTCTCGGGTGGTGCACAACCACAGGAGTGCGAAGGTTGAGCCATTTTCCATTCCTCAAATGGAGAGCAGGGTCTAACTCCGCACAGGCCGATGAACGGTTTTTGTTCTGGCTTTTTGCACTCTGCTCCTCCCGACTTCGGGCCGCACATGGGGTAGTATGGGCCCTTTGAATTAAAATAATTTTGTGGTCTCATCTCATTTCGACCCATCAACTGCTGACATTTGGTACAGATACTTTCGCCTGCCTTGTAAATTTTTGACGGTCCTTTCCCCTTACCCCGTGTCGTTCCTGTTTCGTACAAGTCCGTTGTGGAGCTCACTTGATCCCTGACTCTTTTGGTCACGTACTTTCCCACTTTGTTGCTGTTTTTTAGCGTAGCTGGGGGTCCACCTGCCCCGCGCGGTGGAGCGTCTGCGTTATAATATCCGGTGCGTCCCTGTGCTCCTCGGGCTCCAACATTTTTACTCAACTGATATGATTTCCCTGGTTGTACATTTTTGTCTGATGGTTTCTGCCTATTTGGGGGAACTGTCACAGTTCTGTCACATTTGTCTGGTTGTGTCATCCCATTTTTGGGGGGCACAGTGAATAATTTTGCTCCTGGGACTAAATAAATGGAAAAACGAGAGTGTGCGGAAGATTTCAACTTTTTCGGTATAATACTGCATCACGTATCACATTAGAACCGTAAGATTGAAAAATATATAAATAAAAAATCGTACTGTTTAATTCTCTGCGGTTTTGTGTATTAGTCGCAGATGGGATGGTGGTCATGCCTTTTCCCCGAACATCCAATTTTTTAACAAATCCTCCATTTGTACCAGTGCCTTTACTTTCCATTTGTGCTGCTTCTCTCTCACATTTGATGATACATTGTTCTAATTTCTTTTGATTGTCCATGCTAAACGTTTTAAAAAAATATTGGTTTTAATTTTTAATATTTGATTGCATGCGTTACTCATGCCTGGAGTTTGTACTTTGTGCTTTTAGTAGTAGTAGCCATGTTGGTAATAAAGGTATTGCTTAGTCCACATTGGCCTTGCTCGTTTTGAAAATTTGGCAGAGCATCAATGTAAGGGTTGTTATTCCATAAACTTTGATCTTTTGACAAGGCACCACACGCGTCATTACAGTTAGAATAAGTTTTACATAAAACGGTTTCGATTGATGGCTGTCGTTCTCTGTCCTGCATTTCTTCCAAATTTTGCTTTTCTAAGTTGTCTGTGTAGTTTCCTGGCAGAATCTCCAGTCCTGCATTTAAAATAAAAACATTTTACTTTTAATACCAATACATGATGGAAAAAAGACTAGAATTTTATGAAGTATGGTCAATTTTCCCTTTTCTTATAAAATGTCACTTGAAATATTTAGTTTGAGTGGCATACTCTGTACAACCTGCCGACTGCAGAAGAAACTCTGCAAATTTCCTCATGTTTTCCACAAAGTCTGCGAGTTTTTGCAGCCGCATTTCCGCATCTTGCTTCATATACTCTGTACTATTCTTCCCAGCACGAAATCTTTCTATAAGATTCAGTGCGTCTGTTCCTTTAACTTTTGTGAAATTTTGTCTCTTGAGGAATATCAAATTGGACATAATTGGTAATGCTTTCGCAAGCAATTCTTTATCCAATTGATTTGTGACATCATTGATTCTACATTTAAAACAAAATGTATGAAAAACACTTGAATTATACATGTCTATGATTATATACGTAATGTGCATGAAGCATTCTTATTTTGTATACTCTTTCATGAGCCCTTCTGCGTGGCATTGCTTTCTCCCTTGATCCTTACTCTTTGAAAATGTGTTCTCCAAGAACATGCAAATAAATTCTTCGAACTTTTGAATCCATGGTCTGGATGTCCCAACTTGACTTTTAGTTGGTGTAGGCGTGCCCAAACACGTCTTCTTGAACTGGGCAACTACATCAGTCTGCGTTCGCATAGACATGATGAAGCTCCACAGTAAGATATTACTTTCTGTAGCTACAAAAATGTCGATTTTATTCAAAATTTTGAATCCCGGCCAAGTTATTCTTTACTCAGCTCATGATGAGGAATTTATTATCGCGCTGTACAAACCATCATTGGGTTCATGTCATGTAAGAGATGTTTTGATCCGAACACCTCAAAGTTTCCGTAGCAATGATTAATGAAATATTGGTGAGATATCCCTACTCCCGAAACTGTGAAACTGGCAAAATCACCATATTATTATTTGCCCACTTGAAGGTTCAATCAAGAAAATCATAACTTTTACCAAAAAAAAGTTATATGAGTTTAGATTATTTTACATGAATGTACCACTAGATCACTAGATTTTAAACTAACTGCCATGTCCATGAGTATTTGAGTATCGTCTATGTACTTTGTTTTCCATATTCCATATAATTGTAACTAAAAAAATGGTGCAATCGGCTTTCATCCAGTCTTTTACGAGCATACGAAGTGAAAGGAACTCATAGAATACAGGTGTAGCGGGAATATCTGCGATCAGTCTTTGACAATTGACAATTATTTCGGCTAACTAAATTTAGTAAATTGTGAACAGATTTTATAAGTTCAGGTGTAATGTTAATGTCTGTTAGCATTACCCTGTATTTAATGGTGACTATGATCGAACGTATCGTGGATAAACTTCTGTAACTTTGTTTGTGCGATATTCATTTAAAATTCATGTTCCAAGATTGATGAAATAAATAAAGATGTCCTCGGAATACATATCGAAATACAAACAAAAAATATCTTTGTACGAAAGTGCAACTGACCCTTTGGCCCCACTTTCTGATGGGCAGAAGCAGTTAATTTTGGATGTAACTCATGGATCATCGGAGAGACCGATTCCGGCTCATTTGAGAGACATGCCAACTGAAACTGTTCCCGTTTTAATGACAAGCATTCCGGACGTTGATGCCAGCAAATTCAAATTTAGCTGCAAAAAAGAGGTGAGTGACGGATTCAAATAGTGTTATAGGTATTATGAAATGTTAGACAAACTCTAATGGGGAAAATAATTTTATTGCCTGGTAGTTCAATGAGTGGTTCCATTCTGTGGAAAATCAACTAGAAGAAGAAAAGGATACCAAAGTTTTGTCTTATCTTGAATCACTAGAGAATTGTAAAAAGCAAACATCGTCTCTTTTGGACCATACTAACAGTCTCTTGAGTGATTTAAAGGTTTTAGACGAAAATTATCATTTTGTATCGGAGAAAACTAACTCACTTCACGAATCCTGCCAGCAGTTAATTGAAGAACAGGTTGGTGTTGAAGGAAATATTTTTAATGCAGTAGAGTTGTTTTATTTAATCTGTTTGTGTTTAGAAAAATTGTGCATTTCTATTTTATTTGTGCAATCGCAGAAAAAGCTGGATGGGATTTCACGGGAAGTTGATACCAATCTAAGCCAATTTTTAATGCTCGAAAGAATTGCTTCGAAATTGAGCTCTTCGGATTTACTTGTAACTTCTGATGCTTTTTTCCAAATTCTGGAACAAATTGACTCTTGTTTATCATTCATGATTCATAATGTAAGGCAACAGACATCTTCAAATTCACATCATTTCGCGTCTTTCAGATCTTACTTAATTCAAGTTTTTTTCTTAACAGCCTAGCTACAAAGAATCAACCCTTTATGCAGCAAAGTATAAGCATTGTCTCAATAGAGCGATTTCGTTGGTAAAAAGTTATGTAAACAAGACTCATCAGGAAACAACAATTCAAATCACATCTACCATACAAGATCAATATTCGAACAACGATGCAAATGTCTCTGATAGTAAATCAGATTTTAATCTAATTTATGGAAAATTTTCAGCTGGAATAGCGAAGTTGAAAAGAATTTTTAGTGAAATTGAAAAACGAAGAAATGCGTGGCCTGAGTGAGTATCCACATTTTTTTCAATTCGTATATTTAATAATAATAATCTGTAGAATGGATCCTTTATTGTTATATTGCAGGTACTCTGAATTGTTTGCGGAGATTCAACAATCGTTCTTTAGAGAGCGCTCCAATCTGTTGAGTGCGAGTATTTCCAGCATTGTTTCGGAACTGAGCAAAAAAGGAAAATCTGGTACCGATTTGTGTGCGACTGTTCGAACTGCGTGTTCATTTTGTCTGAATTTATGTCAAGACGAATTCAGAATATATGGAGATTTTTTCCAACCCTCGTACACTTTAATATTTGAGTAAGTCAAACATTTCGCTAGCACGGGATGCTACAGCAGCACTTTTTATCCCGTGACGGTGACACTAATGTGCACTTTTATCCCTGTATCAGTGATTTTATGGAAAACCTCTGTACACCATTATACGACACTCTGAGACCCCTAATTATCAAAATTCAACATTTGGAGACTCTGGCGGAAATGTGCTCCATCCTTCGAGTAGAAATGCTAGAAGAACAAGCCTTTACCAATCGTACGTATAAAATTAGTATAGCTACTAGCTATACTATGCATATTGCGTTTGCAGCATAGAGCAGGCCATTTATTCGAAAAGAATGTTTTTTCTTTAGCCCAAGGATTGAACGCGTTTGTTCGAATTGTGGAACAATTACTGCAAGATATACAAGAACGTCTAGTCTACCGATCCAATATCTACATTCAAACTGACATTCAGAATTATAACCCAAGCCCTGGGGATCTGGCATATCCTGAGAAACTCGAAATGATGGAAGTAAGTCAAATTGTGTTATTGACTTCATTTTGCATATGTCAAGATCCCGTATCTGTATTTTTTTCTCCTGCCACTGGAGTTTACATCGCTTACTTTAAAAAATGTGCCCTTAAATTGTATTTTGTATAAATTAGTTGTTATTTGGCTTTTACAGCAAATTGCGGAAAGTCTGGATACCCAAATAAGACACGAGCGAACACCCTCACTGGCACGTTCTAGCTCTCAAACATCATTGATTTCCCTCAGTTCAGTGACTTCACAAGAAGTGGGAAGCATAAATTCAGTCGCTCCTCTTCAGATTCCTCGACCCTTGAAATCAAGTAGTAAGTACTCTGACTTTCAGTAATTTTCCCTCCCCGAAAGGGATAAGATTTGTCTCCCTCTACATTTTTCGATTCATTCATAGCATGAATTGATTTATTTTTGATGTTATTTTTAATTCTGTGTTACCAGTTCCAGTTAGTCATTGCAAAATCTGGTGTTAGCTACTGTATAAATTAAGCAACACGCCATGCTTACTTTTTATGAATTATTGTTTTCATAGGTAGGATTTATATTTTCAAAATATTATCTGCTTTCTAGTTTCGTAGTCTCGTGTCACGAACCCCACACTTTTGATTTGTGATCAAGAATGCTGATTGCGCCAGCACATAATACCGCAGTGTATTGTCCTATTTGTGTGGCATTGTAAAACTTATATTTGATTCCATTCATAAATCTTGTCATGAGCAAAAATTTACTAGTCAATCCATTGATTGATTGCATGATACTATATGATGACAGATATTTCTCCGTCCATAATATTTTGCTATTTGTTTTTATAACTTGAATTGAGGTACATGCATCATATGTTGCATACTACAGGGCTATATTTCTTTTAAATATGAAGCGTTTTTTTCAAGTTTGCCTGCGCCATGTTGTCAGTATTAGCTATCAAAGAAAGTCTCTGCTATAATTTATTATTTTAAAACTCGCCAATAATGGGATTGTTTTGGCACTATCATCAGCCCAGTATGATTGATGATCTCACAGCTGTAATGTTATATGGGAGTAGTAATGTGATGGAAGTCTAGTCTATTTGATTGTTAAAACTAGTAAGCTAGAACACCATGTTTGATTAGGTTCTCCTGCGGATTTGCATGGGATGTGGTATCCCAGTGTACGGCGTACTCTACTATGCTTGTCGAAGTTATACCGCTGTTTGGACAAGGCCATCTTCCAAGGGTTGTCACAAGAAGCCCTCACAGCATGTATTTTAAATGTTTCATCAGCCTCTCAAGCCATCTCAACTCGCAAGGTTTGTTTTTTGTCCTGTCCACCACATTTTTAATCACTTCTCAATGCTACCTCATTAGCGTGGTTACAAAAATGTGTTGAAGACGAAACTCTAGTCCAAATATACGTCAATTTTATTCACCTGCAGCTCAAAGTATTTTCATAGGTGCTATTGGCATGATATTTGTTGTACAACGAATAGAGTGCACAATACAAACAAACTGTTTCAATTTGCGGGACTGAGCGCATAGTATAGTACTATCCCTTGCGTGACGAAATATTATTCTCTCTTGTAGACCATTGTGGATGGACAACTTTTTGAAATCAAGCATTTGCTCATCCTTCGAGAACAGATTGCACCGTTCCAAGCTGACTTTGCAGTGAAAGAAATGACTTTGGATTTTAGTCGAATGAAAACAGCGGGTTAGTTATTATACTCGTATGGAAAACATGTGTGCACCATCGTCTTCCTTTCTTCTGAATTCCCTGTTATCTTCTTAAACCCAGAGATTGAGTTCTCTTCTTATGTTGTCTTGCTTGTCTTCAGAGTTCTCCCACTGTTTCCTATTCTCTCGCACAACAATATACCTTATGTAAAAAATTTCGTGGGAACCAACAAATTAAACACTACAAGCTAGCTAAATGTTATAGTACTCTGTCCTACAATCTCCTCAGTAAATACATGATACTACGGCTACTGGTATCTCCCATTGTTATCTTTTTATTTTTTCAGCTCTGAGTCTACTTCAAAAAAAGAAGCAAGTGTTTAGCATGGGAAGCAACAACTCCTTGTTAGAGTTCATAGTTGATGGGACACCGCAAGTCAAGGAGTATTTTTTGGATTCGAGGAAAGATGTTGATAAGCAGTTAAAGACCGTTTGTGAGCTCTTCATTAGCCACTGTACACAAATCCTAATCGGCTCATTAAGAACATTTGTCAACAAGGTTGGAATTACTCTCTAACTAACTAACAATTAGTTGTCATTCTGATTGCATGCTCCTATTATTATTGTATTGGGGGTCCCTATTTTCTGACTCTAATGACAATCAGGATGACAAGTATAGCTAGTTGCTTGCTTGTTCTAACTAGCTAACTAACAACAAGATTGATTACATGTGTGTTGTAAATGTTACCTTAGGCTTCAAAGATCATCGAGGCTCAAAAGGAGAATGCCAATATAGCACTATCACAACAATCATTTGCATTACCAGACGTTGTGAAGCAACTAGTGGAGGAGAATGTAGATAATCTGAAATCCAAACTCCCTTTCATTCATCGCAGTATGAAACTGTACTTGGCGAACCGAGAGACAGAGTTTATTCTGTTCCGTCCAATCAAAGTAAGTACCACCAGTATATAAGTATGGGATGATTAAATGTAATTTGTGTTCTACCTAAGGGTTGATTCAAGTGAAATCATTTAAGTGGGAAGCTTTGCTATATGGCTACGATTATGGTGGAATTAATTGGCTGCCATTCTAACTTTGAAATCTTGATTGACTGGTGAATGTGGACCCATCATCATGTCATCATTTTGGCAAAGGGGAAATGATGATTTCCTTCTCTGTGGGTTGGCACATAATGCCTCGTAATTGTAATGTTGTGTTTCTATAAGTAGTGGATTCCTTGTATCTTTTTTCAGAACAATGTGCTCACCGGGTTTCTCCAACTGGAAAACATCATTTTAGTCCATTATGCTAATGTACAAGGGATTAGTTGTCCTGCTCAAGACCAAATCAATGTACTATTGTCGGGAGTCATGATCCAAAGTTAAGCTGTGGGTTTCGAGAATTTATTTATCTCTATTTTTAGTTATGTATATTGCAACCGCAAAGCATTAGAAAAATAAAATATTTTTATTTTTAGATGGATAATAAAATGTTGAGAGCTCCATATTTGGAAATTTGTAATTTCTGCACGACATACTAAATTTTACGTGATATGCATTGAAGAAGGAAAATCCCTGCTCTTTCCTTTTTGAAAAGATACAATACGCTGACTCGTTTATCCACGTACACGACTGAAGTATAACAATCCTAGATTATTATGTAAACAAGAAAAAAGAACTATTGTTAATGCACTTGTTTGTGCTTGCATGCGTCTTTGATAGGCTTGGATTATTTTGTAGCAATGTAATATGCTGTGTAGGTCTCCAAGAAAATTGTTTTCAAAATACAATAGCACATGATGTAAGCTCCAATGCCTTTTTGACACCGCTAGCATTGCTATTGCTAGCAATAATAATGAATGTATTTTTTAAAGCAGCCTACACATGCATTACTGTGACACGGTCAACGGGTCAACCAAACAATGCTTTTGGTTAAAAAAAATTTTGTTTTCCCAATTATTCAACTCTTTTCAAAATTTGAGTTCCAATCGTCTCATCTTATCGTGGCAACTTGGACTTTTATTCTTGTACGATTATGTACTCCTATCATCATCATTATGAGCGACACGGGGGGAATGATAATAAAATAAAAGTTGCATTCAAGGGACTCTAAGGGTTAAGCGAGCACTCACAAAAAATGCATGCATTGCAGTCTGGACACTTCAGGTGGTCTTCCCAACAACCAAAGTCATACATTTTTATCTCACAAGAAAAAGAATATAAAATATGATCATTTTATTACTTCTGATGGCTTTCGAAGGGTTGAGTACATAAAGTGTTGCACACATACGTTGGTCCATGAATAAGAAACCAGTAAATTATATTAGTTTTCAAAAATTCACAAAAATCATCCTTCTTGAAAAAACTATGTGTATGGTGAAGATGAAGAAAAGGAGCCTTAAGGGTCCTCATGATTGTAGTCGACCTTATTAAAAGGTCAGAGAGCTACTCGTGCCACCAACTGTGTGTACGTTTTTTTGAGTTTACTCAACTTATATAAGCAAATCCTGTCCATCTTTCCCTGCTTGTTGATAAAATATGGCTTCTGGTGAACATGAAATGCACAGCAAGATGCACTTTTCTAACTCACATCTTGTGTCCATTACATGTGTGTGAGAGAGTAGAAAACGAACCAAGGGCCCCTATATATGCATATATATAGTCATCATAAGGACACACACATCATGAGCAGAGAATGATGATGATAATAGAAAAATACAGTCAGGAATAACGTCAACTTTTAGATACTAAATAGTTAGTTAGCCTGTATAGTATATTTTTGTGGCTTTCCTTTTATTTATTTTTCTCAGCAACGGATGGAATGCTAATCAATTTAAAAAGAAACTTTGGCTCCCACTGTTTGTTCACTTAATTTATTAGTGAGGGTGTAACTCTTTTTTTTCGGTGTTTTCACTCTTTTCTTTCTCATGTAATTTTTTATTAGTTATCTCGTTAGTCTCTTGCTGGCTTGAGGTTAGACAGGTCTTTCCAATGTTTTACATCATTTTGGATTTTGGAACGACAGCTTTAAATAGATTCCTTGCGTTTCCTGTGCTGTTTAAACGATGAGTTTTTGTACGCAATAGGAAATCATGTTTGGATCAATTAAGGTGCCGTTTTTGACTTGCTTAATCGTACTACAATTTACAATCAAAGGCATGTAGGACATTTCAGTTTTGTGCGCAGCCAAATTGCATACAAAAACTTTTAAATATGCTGAGAAAACCGAAATAATTTGATCATTTCATTTTCATTGCTCTGTGCTTGCTATTCTCAGTAGCTGTAATCATATATGGGGCTAAGAGGGTTGGAAAGTTAACGCCTATATGCTTTGTTGAAAGTGAATGGAACCAATTGTTGGTAACATCCCTCCATAGACGGATAGTGCAGTAAGGCTTACATTTTCCTTTTAGAAACAATAATAACTGATAATTTATTTAGTCTTCGGTCGCTAGACCAGACCACCGATAGCTTGGCTAATTCATAGTTCATTGTCATTCAGCTTTTTATTATAGTCATTTTGTCATATTCAGACAATTCAGAGTGCAATCTAGACAAATTGTATTGGGTTTGCGCCGCATAAGAAATGTTTGCCAACAAAGATTTCAATCTGGCATTTAGTTCATAGTTAGTCGATTGCTGGGAAAATGCTGCATGAACATTACTTACTTACAGGTCAATAAAAAACTATATCGTAGAATTCAAAGAATTCCGAAGAGCTTTTTTAGCATCGGTATACTATGTGGTTGTGTTTGAACATTCAAGATAACAATATTGTATGACCAACTGAGTTTTGAAAACTTAGCTCACTTTCATATTGTTGCTACAATCTCAATCTATCTAAACTAAATACTATTCAATATACCTTGATCATAGTGCTCCAATTATACCAACAAAATCTCGTTCATTGCTCAGAAGATGCAACCGGTGCAACCTTCTAACAAAGTTGAGACCAAATCTAGACTGTATCTAAAAGCTGAGAAAAAATAATAAAAGCAAGACCAATCGACTTTTCGTCATTTCCGTTCCACTCCCAGCATGGCTGCAATAGAAATAATAAAAAAAATTCCGTACAAGATGGAATTGTATGAAGAATAGTTGGTAGCAGTGGCAAAATAATGCATTTCATTATTAGAGAACGTAGTTCTCTTATAAAATTACTCTAGTACAGGTAGAGAGTGAGGCAGAGCGGATTTGCAAAGCTGATTTTTGTTCCCGTTATCAGTTTTTTGAAGATATGGCAATATGTTAACTG
>Ga0210040_10000610_pt1 | contig 59275 bp, 41 predicted proteins | sample CryGeyCG12114_NA_FD_185462 | JGI IMG/M metagenome (GOLD analysis project Ga0210040, IMG submission 185462) | Groundwater microbial communities from aquifer - Crystal Geyser CG19_WC_8/21/14_NA (SPAdes) (version 2) | ecosystem: Environmental > Aquatic > Deep subsurface > Groundwater | place: USA...
TAGAGCCCTGAGTGATGGCCAGGGCGGCGGATTGGGGTACTTGACCTGTGCGAAGGTTGAGGAGGAGGATATTCCGTGGTAGTGGGACGTGTTTAGAAGATTTGAAGGGAGAGAGGTAGGACGAAAGTGGAAATGACCTGGCTGGCATCATGTTCGTTACGATTTATGTTCGCGAAGATTGACGATTTGGTTCTTTATGATTGTGGTTCTGGTTGTGTTTCAGCATTTGTTTGGGAGTGAGCATGATACCCCGTCAGATTTTGTTCCATGTAGGAGTATAGCAAACGCAGGAGATCTGTGAGATACGTGGAAGTACTTCAAATTGAGATGGCACATCCACCTTCGGCTTGCTCTACTCTGCCTCAAGATAGCAAGCTTTCCTTCTTCTGACATCCATCAACAACGCTTCCTTTTGACGTGATAGCGGCAAGCGTGCTCACATTGCCCTTATCGCTGATCAGCAAGCATGAATGCCTTGAGTAAACAAGCCCCGTACAAACTATTATTATACTGGTTAACCAAATCTATTGCCACGTGACGAACAATTTGAGCACAGACTCGAGCACGTATCAGCAAACGTGGTCTAGCGGTTATGATTTCTGTCTAACAGCCTGATCAACATCAGTTTGCCTGTACACAGAAGGTTCCCGGTTCGATTCCGGGCGTTTGTAGCGGAAACACTTTTTTTAATAAATCCTTTCGAAGAAGTTGCTTGCCGATTCAGTCCCTAGAAACAGGCAAGCATTTTGACTCGTTTTTGCTCGTGGGCTCAATACCCCTACGTGGGAAGGTTGTTTCTTGATGGTACAGACCAGTGGGGATCGAGGGCACCTGCCTCATCCTGGTCGTCTTGCACTAGTATGATATGTCACTTTTAGCAGCTGTCTCAGAAGGCCAACAGCCGATATATTATCGGCAACGCCATTAAGTTACTCGCGTTTGAGTCTCTCGACGCTGCAGTGCCTCAATATTAGTAAACTTGCGGGGTGCTCGCCCGATTTCAAGGCATGCTTATTCACTCTAAGACGTATCAGAAAGTCGCTACCCCCGGGCCGGGTGGGACATAGAGTTCTCCAACAGTGTGGGGACGGTAACATACTACTTACACATCAGGCCCCTGCCTCATCCGATTGTTCTCGAGGCGCCACTCTGTCTCTTATCGTGCTCGAGATATGAACAAGTGATCTAGGTATAAGGCCCCCAGCAAACGCAGTCTTGGTAAGCAATCTGACTGCCTAGCAGCTGCTAATTAGCCACAACGTGAGCCGAGAGCTGAGCTGAAGAGAGATACGTGGATACGAGCACGGATTGAGTCTCTAGCACAGAAGCATATATTAGCACAGTACCACACACACTACCCATCCAACAAGAAGCCAGACTCCATCACAGCCATTAAGCAAGGCAACACAAAGCCATAAGACTAGTATCCAGACCTCGCAATCTCACTCGCACTGTCTGTAACAACCAACCATGGGCTCGATCACCCCGACCCCCACACCCCGCCGCAAGGTCCGCCCCAGCGACATCGACGCCCTCCGCTCCCTCCTATCCTCCACAAACGCCCGCGTCATCCTGCCCTCACATGAAGTATACAGCGCCGCAATCGCCCGCTGGTCCATGGCGGCCTCCAAAAACGCCGGCATCGTCATCCAGCCGACCACGCCCGCCGAAGTCGGGCTCGCGGTCAAATACGCGGCTGAGAATGGGATCGAGGTCGCCGTTAAGGGCGGTGGACACTCGACTGCTGGTGCGAGTTCTACGGAGGGCGGACTGTTGATTTATTTGGAGGGGATGCGGCGAGTTAGTGTTGAGGATTGGCCGGCGGAGCCGGGGCAGAAGGTTTTTAGGATTGGTGGGGGCGCGAATTGGGGCGATGTGGATGATGAGGGTGTGAAATATGGGCTGCACACTGTGGGAGGGACGGTCGCTGATACGGGGGTTGGAGGGCTTACGCTTGGTGGTGGTTACGGGTGGTTGAGTGGTTTGCACGGTTTGTCTATTGATTGTCTCGTTGAGGTTGAGGTTGTGCTTGCGAGTGGGGAGGTTGTGCGCGCGAATGAGAGCGAGAATAGTGAGTTGTTCTGGGGGTTGAGCGGGGCTGGGCAGAATTTTGGTGTTGCGACTGAGTTTGTGATGAGGGCATTTCCGCAGGGGGATGTGTGGTGTGGGCTTGTTATGTTTGGAACTGAGAAAAACACTGTTGAGAGGGTTGTGAAGGTGGTTAATGAGATGTATACGCCCGATCAGAACGGGAGAACGAAGTACGAGGGGAAATGTATGGGTGGATTAGGGTTCATCAGTCCCCCGCCTGCAGAGGGCCAGATCATGACTTTTGTGAGTATCGTTTTCGCGGGGACAGAGGAGGAAGGGAAGGAAGCGTGGAAAGACTTGTTTGAGATAGGGCCCCGGATGAGTACGATGGCGATGCAACCGTATCCCGTTGCTAACAAGTTCTTGGCGCCGCCGGTGGGGTTGAGGTCTAGCATGAAAGGGTCGAGTTTTAAGATGCCGTTGAGGACGGAGTTTGTGTTGGATGTGCAGAAAATGTATACTGACTTCTTCACGGCTGACCCGCAGGAGAGGGGAATTACGTTGCTCATGTATGAATTGTACGATTCCTGGAAAACAACACAATCTACTAAGGGCTCGTTCGCGAATCGAGGTACACACATGAACGCGTTGATCTGTCCTATCTGGCATCATGCCGAGAAGGATGCAGAGTGCCGACAATGGGCGAGAGACCTGAATGAGAGGTTCAAGCAGGAACTCGAGACTCAGAACGTGGAGACTAGCGAAGGCGGTGCAGCTGGTGGTGTCGCTCCCAGAGGCAAGAAGGGCGCAGTTCTCTTATACGGCAACTACGATCAGTACGACGAAAGGAGCAGCGACATCTTTGGCGACAACTACCCTCGATTGCGCGAGTTGAAGGGTAGGTGCGATCCAGGAAATGTCTTCTCAAAACTTTTCCCCATTTATATAGATGCGTAGGGACAATGGTCGGTGTTCGATGAGAACGGCATTCCAGTATGCAATGTATCTGCGGTCTCAGCTCAACTCGCGCTGCTCAGGCCTTCGTCATTTTTCTTTGCATTCACTGACCATGATGCTTCCTCTCTCCGGCTCCTTACATGTTTCCAGGGGGGCGCCATATCGATTCTGCCCGCCTCTGAAAATGCATTGATACCTAGCCAGCCACGCGAGAACCGCGCCCGTATTTCGAGGCAAATACAACCCCTATGTCCTTCTCAGACTCGTCCCTGCTGTCCTTATACTCTAGTCAGTAAGACCGCTTGGCTGCCACGTACTATTGCATCTCGCAAGCATCAGCCCGTCGAAGTGATACTCTCTCCTATGCCTATCAGCGACACCGTGTGCCACCCACAATTTCGAGCATTGTGCAGGATATGGGTTCAGCATAGTGTAGAGAACCAGTCTTCCATCAATGCTGCAGTCTCTGATTGTTGCATGATAGTTTACCTGCATTTAGCAGCTGGTCGGCAATCGGCTTCACATGACAGTGCACTCATTCTTGCAAAGTCTTGCATTGTTCCTGGGGGAATAGCATGATCACGGTTTGGAACGGTATTATGACTGGAAAAGCTACTCGACTGACAGATATTTATGGGGGTTTCTAAAAGCCACCCTCCGGTCACCTAGGAGTCCGCCGCGTGGGTCGAGATGGGGCAACCAGAGCACTCTAGCTGCGAGCTTGCAGATAGACCTTGGTCGCGAAGGTTAAGGAAATCTACGAAGATTTAGACCAGTGGTTACGTGAAATTTATCGTACCGAGAGATATTGTATACCATGCAATCTATGGTTTTGTACTCGTACATAGGAATCAGACATAATATCGCACATTTGCGCCTGTACTTTGCGCCTCGAATGAATCAACGCTTCCGCCTCATAATGCATCACTCGTCATCATTGCCTAGGGTATATTCTCGTATCTTCTTCCTTGCAACTCAAGCTGCATCCACTACTGTCCAATTGTGGTTCAACGACATGTCTAGTAGCATCGGCGTTACTGACGTTGCTGCTAATTCAGATCATCAAACATCTGATCGATCTCGTCGAAGGATGTCGTCTCAGGACTCTTGATATTCCAGCTCACGTCATCCATGTCTGTGTCGATGTCGAGTATCTGAAGGGTTGGGTTATGTTTCGGCACCATCATTGGCGAGCTCATCATATGCTTCTGTTGCTCCAACACGGACAAGCCACCGTGGGATCTGCCAAACAGCTCCATCCCGACATCATGGTCAGGGCGCTGCGGAAGGTTCTCGATCGGTGCTGCAATATTGATCTGAAGATCTGAGGTCTGTTGAAGGAGTCGAGATGCTCTGACAGCGGATGCGGTCTCAGTAAAACCACGTTCGTCAGCTTCCAGACCTGGACTCGGAGCTCGATTTACTGTTCGAGGTCTTGGTTGTGGTATAGGCATTGGATCTTCAGGTAAGCTGTGGCTGTTGAAAGGCGAGCCTGGCGTTGGTGGAACAGGCGAGCTGTTGTCAAGCTCAGGCGAGAACAGATCCACTTCAGGACTTGGGCTGAAGCGCATCCTCTCATGTCTGTCCATCTCTTCTTCCTCGATGCTCGGATCACTAATCGAAGGCGTCAACCTCTTGATGTCTACTAGGACGGGGGTGATGATGTCGTCTGAATTCGCTGGTAGCTGGCCACGAGGCTGCGTGGTGAGGAAGAAGAAGACCTTTCGGGGATGCACGGGTACCAGCTCTTTTGCTATTGGGCAAGGTGAGAGAGCTGTCCATGGTCGTCTCATGTACTGGGTGAGTCGGGAGGAGAGCAAGGCGGCTGGGTTCGCGGATCTGCGGAAAGTTAGCAGGGCTTGAGTATGCGAGGGCTGTGGTACTGACTGTGCTAGGTTCCGGTTCGTTGTGAGCAGCACAGTGGCCAGCTCTTTTATGAGATGCGGTCTGTTGCCGGTTTTCTCTAGTTGTTCGATGACTGAGATGACTACATCATCCTTGATGCCATCAAAGTCGATCTTTCGATATGCAACGACGTCGCCGGGTGAGGGTGGAGGTGTATGAGCACCGATTCTGGTTGGGATTGCTTGCGGTTTCGAGGCGGTAAGGTCAGTGGAAGGCGTCCTACGAGGAGAAGGAAGCGGCGACGGGCTGTCGTGCTCTCTCTTTACTCGTTTGGCAGGCGGTACTGCATCTCGAGGATGTTGTTCTGGCGAATCTGGTTTCGAACTTGAGCGGTGTGGCCTTGAGTTGGGCAGCTGTACGCCGAGGGAAGGCAGCGACAGCGATTTCCTTCTGGTATTGTATGGCATTTTGGCGACCCAGATGAGCGAGAGTTGTGATGTTGATGGTCTATGGGTGGTATATGCTGGAGTACTATCTTGGGAGATGTTGTGTATGCGCTCAGAGCGTATGGCGCAGGCTGCGCTCTGATACTGGGCAGAAATGTGATGCAAATACAGCGCCAGTCAAGGCAGTCGAGTGATTGGTGGTGCGCGTCAGTTGGAATGCATAGAGATATGCAAGGTGCCGGGATGGAGCAATCACAGGCAAAATCTGTGCCGCAGCTCCAACTCCACAGGTGGAACGACTTGGAGCACTTGTCGCCTCCTTGCGTAGGTTGGCAAGATCTACAAGGGACTTTTTGCTGAGCAAGAAGTGGCGGTAAAGACAAATTGCCAATCAACCTGGCTTCAAGATCGATGGCTTTCTCCTGGCTGTTGTTATTGTCGTCTAGACTGTGTCTGTGCTTCTCGCGGGTCGATGTGCTGCAGCCGAGCGACAGTCAGTGCTGGTGACGCCTTGTACTTGACGCAGCTGGACGGGGGTACTCGTTTGCGATGTGGCTGACTATTTTCGGATAGCCCGAGTCTCGTCCTTCCAGGCAGCTATGTCAGGTAGGGTAATGGCAGAAAATGTTTCCTACTTGGTACAAGGTACAGCGGCTGGCAAATCAGGGTCTTGCAATTGCCTACTCGGGAATGATGTAGATTGTGTGTGAAGTCGTCCAGTCTGCACTGTAAAATAACGTGGCAAGCAAGTTGGACAGTGCTTGGGCTGTTCGTCTAAAAGGCAGTTCTCGTCTTGAGGAACGAGATGAGGTTCGTGCTTTGAGAGCAGTGATGGCGCAGTAGTGAGATCAGAAAAAAAGTTATCCTGAGTCTCATGAAAAGCAACGATGGCACTGGGCAGGATCGCGAGCATGTGGAGAGCTGCTGACTCCATTCTGGTAGTAACGGTTAACAGGGGTGATGAAGGTTAACGTGCAGTAATGGTTGCAGCTAAAGTGACGCCGCCATGGCATGGCTTCACTAGATATTTTGATTTTGTCCGGAAAACACAAAATTGCCGATCTTGACAGAGCTGAACAGACAGCTATTGGAGCATGGCAGTATGCAAGGTTTGCTACTGGTTGCTGGATATTTGGGTGTTCTATGACCAACCATAACGTATGCCACTGTAAAGACAGAAATAGTGCCGGTTAGTGCTGCAGCGCTCTTGCTTGCTTGGAAGTCCTGAAACCGAGACAAATCCTTAAAAGTGCGTCCGAGCTGCACCACCGGTCTGGCGTCGGCTTGGGGGTGAATCTTAGTCCAACAATCATGGCTTCTAGCAGGATCGCCCAGAATTTAATCCTGCACCATAGCAAAGCTAGGACCTCCGTGCCATCCACACAATGACGCTATTTAGGCAAACTGAGGTCAACTCGAATGCAAGCGTGCACAAATTTTTCGAGATGTCGGTTCCCGAGGCCACAGTGTCTGCACCTGTCGCGTGCGAAGTGCCCCACATTTTGTACTAGTAAGCATTGCTTTGCTGCATTATCGATAAGACCGCATGTGTTTTCCAAAATCGATGGACATGGGGTGGTAAAGACTTCTTGCTGATGGACAACGTGCTCCTCAGGAGTGTTGTTACTGACTTCAGACCTTGAGCTGGTGTGGGTCTGAGCGAGGTGGCAGGACGGCCACAGAAGAAATCATCACTGTTTCTGTACGGTAGTTATCCTCAGCGGCAGCAATTCATACTCGCTTTGCATCTCGTGGTTCTCGAGAACTGGCCCTGCAAGCATCAGCCAGGTTCGGCATCATCTGGTGGTACGAGGAAGATGTCACCACGTGTTCTGCCTGTCGGTTGTGCATCTAAGCAAACGACGTCGCGGAATCACTCCATATCATTACTTTCCCGACCAGTTCGTCGCAAAGATTATGGACTTTCGCTTCGAGCAATTGCCGTGGGATCGCGCTGGTCCCAACAAGTCGCTGCGCTTGCATATCCTGCCACCGTTCACCTCTGCTAGCGTCAGCACCGTTGCGGTTGTCGTTTGAAAGCTTACACCTCCGGGCTACCGACAGCACCAGACAATTAGTAGATAGCCGCATCAAGCTAGTGCTGCTGCAAGGACTATGAATGAGTTTCCACAATCCTGCGCCATGCATCATCAGCTGCTTCTCTCAGGGGTGGACCGCCAGCGTTTTCCGCGCCCAAGCTCTACCGTACACATAAACCCGGCGATGGTATACGAATTACAAGTACTAGCATTTCCGAATACCGCGATGAGTCACCCACCCTCACACATAAATCACAACAACGTTGTTGGGCAAGTGCGACCCAGTCATTACATTACTTCCAACTTTGGCCCCACCAGTCTTACCGACCTATATACCACTTACCAGCATACCAATACAACCCTATACTTGTACTAGCCTTTCAACGTCCACGAACCGCTCGCCTAATGATGCACCTCCTGCAAAAGATGTGGAATCGATCGATGGTCAGACGTTGGTGTGCGCGGTGCGGTTATAACTTTGCCTGAAGTTCAAGGCCTCCCCGCTGAGGTCATCGCTGGTCATCTAGCAGCAGCAGAGTCGTATGCCTTATGACAGTCGGGGCTGACGCGTTTTCTCGATCGACGGTCAAGAGCGTTTGGCTTCGACATGAAACAGAGAGAAGCTCTGACGTTGTGGCCGATCTTCCCCGTCGACTGGCATTCTCGATCACAACAACGGGCCTGGCAGGGGATCGTCCCTTTTCAGCCTCACGATGGAGTACAGCTACTGCGGACCTACCGGTACGACAACGCGATGATCATGGCGAGGCTTCGAGATGGCAGCGGGCTTATTTCTCACTTCCACCAGCTTGAGAGCCAACTCTTACCCTCACCCTCACCCTTCCCCTCAGTCTTATCATCTTTTAGACCTTGCTCGACCTGAACAATATTCTTTTCCTCGCGCAGTGGGGCAGGCGCAGGCCGTAGAACGACCTCCCAGACTGTGCCAAAATAATACCGCTTCACACGTTCAACGACAAGACCACTCTCTTTGACAACGTCTCCCACATCCTTGTTATACCAGCACCCATATCGGTCAGCGTGCATCGCAGCACTGCTGTCAAGATAGCTGTTCAGCCAGCTCATCCAGTCATAGCCCCGCCCATGCTCAAGCAGAAATATCCTCCCACCCTTCCCATCATCTTCCTCTCGCCTAAATTTCGCTGGGCTGCTATTCATGATCTTCTCCCCTGGCTGTCTCACCAATCGTCCCAGGGTACGGAGGAATCCAACTGGATCCGCCATGCTACAGACGCCCATGCTCTGGACCACGGTGTCAAAGCCTCCAATTGGTCTCTGGATCGCACCCTGCTGTCCAGCATCACCAACCACGAAGCTCACATCCCCTACGAATCTGTCCCCTTTCCTTCTCTGGTTCTGCCGCAACTCCCACTTGTGTTTCGCGTTCTCGACCATGACTTCACTCTGATCATTAAATGTCAGGCTGGTGATCATGTACCGTTTCGATCGACCATAACTCGAGTCTTCTGTTGCGCTATAGGGTCTTGTATCGTAAAACTCCATGTTTCTACCAGTGCCCACACTGACTTCAAGCACATCACCGTATGCCTCCCTGATCAATTTCCTTCTTTTGGATGCCATCCATGTTACTTTCTCTTGAGAATCCACCTCCCAGTCGAAATTCCTCGTTGAATCCTTCCACCTATCACTCACGTCTGCGTTCTGCTGAAGCTTTGAGTGCTCAGGCCTGGAATTATACCGGTGCACCGCAACATTGAAGGATTGATAGGTATACAGGATGTAGGTGCCGAGTGCGGCGCCAAACACTAGACATACAACCAGATATCTCTTGACGCGCGTTGGGTCTTTGGATGGATTGTAGCTCGAGCTCGGATCGTCATCGGATGGGTAGGCAATACCATGGGGTAAAAGGTGACGAGACGGCTGTGGGACATGTCCGGGGACATATGTGCTCGATGCTTGTGGCCGCGCTGGTGGAGGTGGAGGTGGAGGACGTCGTTGTAGCGTTTTTAGTGATGAGGTGAAAGAACGAGCTGCAGGTGTTGCTCTGATGGCTGCTTGATGTTTCTGAGTAGCAAATTGAACAAGGCACGACCTCCCTTCCTTCTTCTCAGCTATAGCGCGCGCCAGGTGAGGGATTCGCGACGAGTGTTGGCTCATGGTACACTACCTTATGCTCTACGTCTTGCAAGGTCTGCCGATGGCTGCAACAACGAGTTGAGGACGACAAAGTCATAAGGCGCAGTTAGCATTGAAGACCGCGCCTTGCCTCGAAAAGGTCGAGATCGCGTTTCAGATCTCCACCCACGCACCTCCAAGAGGACGAAACTTTTTCCATCCGAGACCTTCGAGAACACTTCTGTGAGCTAAATCGGGGAGTATGCCGCCTCCAAAGAATTGCTATCATGCCATCGTTATTGATGTCTCTGGCTTTGCACTGCTGTAAGGTAAGTCATGAGGTAGGTGAATTAGAGGTGTGTTGCAACAGACCTTCATTGCCACGTTCATACCTGCTCGGCACCAACCATGGCAACCGCAACAAGCCCGCCGAAAAACATCCTCGTAGTTGGAGCAGGGGTCTTCGGGTTATCCACTGCATTAGCTCTCCTCGAAAGGCCACAGTACGATGAGTCCCGTATCGCCATCATAGACTCTTCATTAGCACTACCCAATCCTGTAGGCAGCTCCGTCGACGCATCCCGCATCATCAGAGCAGACTACGCCAACCCTTCCTACGCAAAACTCGCCTGTCTCGCACAAACCCACTGGCGCGACCAGACGCCAACAGGATGGGGCGGTCAAGGACGGTACAGCCAGACCGGTTTCGTCTTGACCGGCGAGAAGGGCCAGGAAGCCTATGTGCGAGAAGCCATGCACAACGTCCAGGACCTAGCGCGGCAAGGACTACCCATGGAACTGGATAAGATCCAACAGCTGAACAACCATTCCGATATTAGAAAGGCAACAGGTCTCGTAGGAGTATCTGGTGAAACAGGTTACGCAAATTGGAATTCTGGCTGGGCTGATGCAGAAGCATGTGTGGCATTCGCCATCCATAAGGTCAAATCCCATCCGAACAACAACGGCCGTGTGAGCATCAAACCAAACACCAAAGTCGCCCGTCTTGCATTCTCACCCAAGACGCACCAGTGCACAGGCGTCCACCTCCCAAATGACTCAACCATATTGGCAGACCTCACCATCCTGGCTACGGGTGCATGGACACCCTCAATCTTGGACCTCTCGAACCACGCCCTCGCAACTGGCCAGGCCCTAGCCTTCGTAAAACTCACTCAGCAAGAGCAAGACTACCTAGCAAACACGCCTGTAACCATGAACTTCGCCCGCGGCACGTTCATTATCGCGCCGCACCCACAAACACACGAACTAAAAATCGCACGGCACGGGTTCGGATACCGAAACCCCATATCCGTTTCTCACGCCCAATCGAACCCATCAAGTGCATCACCGCCCTCAAGCACAGACTCGAATACATTCGTGGAAGCAGAAGTGAGCGTACCTCGGACAGACACCCAGATTCCTATCGAAGCAGAGCATGCGCTTCGGGACGCACTCGCAGAGCTATTCCCACCCAGTTTCGACGCATCCATGAAGCCGTCGAACTACCCGGAGAGTCTGCGCGACGTCTCCAAACGTCCATTCACAAACACCCGGTTATGCTGGTACACCGACACCCCCAGCGGAAACTTCATCATCGACTACCCACCGCTCGCGCACCCACTACCATCCAACAGCCCGAACACCAGCCTATTCGTCGCATCAGGCGGGAGTGGCCACGGCTTCAAATTCTTCCCAATTCTAGGAAAGTACATCGTCGACGCAGTCGAAGGACGGCTCGAGACCGAGTACAAGGAGATGTGGAGGTGGCCGAGCAAGCAAGCGCTGAAGGAGGAACTTGGGACTGATGGCCATGGCGGGGACAGACACCCCAAGGAGTTCTTTGAGTGTCAGGATGGGAGTCGCGCGGGACCGAGGGGCATGATCTTGGAGCAGGAGTTGCGGAGGGGCGTCGCGGAAGTTGAGCCTGGGGCTGTGACCGCGAAGCTGTAGGGAGCATCTCATCTCAACTTTCCTCATGTGGCATTCCACGCCACGTGCTTTGTGTATGCGGCAAGTACAGACGGGTGATGCCTTGCGTCGCAGATACTCATGCTGAGTGGCGCCTTTCCACCGTCATCAGGGCGTAGCTGAAAGATGCACGTACTGTAATTCTAGTTCGACGCTGCGATATGCCATGCCATGCCCGCTCCGCTCCCCTTGCAATCCTGACCATGCATGCATAAACACCACGCCGCAGATCCAACGTTCAGATCAATGCCGAGAAGCAACACATTCAACGCAGATGGTCCCGTGCAAGGTCGCAACCGCCCACCTCCACCATAGCACACATGCTCCCGCTGTGGTGTTCCCGGGATCGCCTCTCACGAGTCTCGGTGACCAGGCAAGGCGCCTGGACCCTGCACATTGATAATGTCAGACTCGAAATGCCAGATCCTGGTTCATGAATAGCGTATCAGTATCACCGAGGAACGTAGGTGCCATCAACGCTCGCTCCGCCGTGAAGCGTCGTTCTGTTCATACGAGGCACAATCGATTGAGCTATATAAGTAATTCAACACTATTCGCTTTTTGAATCCTACTGCTCGTCCCTTAGCGGCGAAGCATAGATCAGCACCTATCGAGAGGATATGACTGACCATCCGGCCTGCTGTCAGTGTGAGGCGTGAAGGAGACTGTTGTGATATGGACGAACAGATTGACCCTGTGTCTCTATGCTTATGTCGTGGCACAGGGAGTTCTCGTGTCATCCCAGCTCAAGGCCGGAACTACAGCACTACACCGGACCGCACGCACCGTCACGGCCTAATCCTCAAGGGTTTGGCTCGGCGTCAAGGCAGTATGCACATCTCGCGGCCAACATCGAATATCCAGTGCGAAGTGCGCAGACAAACGTGCCGTCAAGCCCAAGCCTAAGCTTGGAGTAACAGCCCAAGGCCGAAGTCAGAGCAACAACTACGCTCCAGCCTGCGCCTTCCGCTGCGCCGCCTTCTCGCTCTTCCCCTTGATCCAGCCGCTCAGGTCCCCTACAGGCAATGTGATCGGGAAATCCACAGATTCCAGCAGCTGGACCAGGAGTAGATACCAGACCATCATGGTTAGTGCGAACGTGAATGCACCTGCAGCCTACGATTGGAGATCAGAAGATTGCTCCTCTTGAGCAAGCGAGCGCGGGACGATGCACTCACCACAAACAGTTTCTCGCCACTCTCGACGTTCCCCTCTGCGAAATTCCAGAGCGCACCGGCTCCGGAGCCAAACGCGAAGATCAGCGTGAATAGCGCGCTGAAGAGGATGATGTTGGTTCGGAGGGCACAGACGGCGAAAATGGTGGTGAGCATCGCAAGTGCCAGGTAGTAGAATCCTATGTGTCCACCTCAGTCAGCCTTGGTCTTGATATTCTTTTCTTTCTTCCCGGTCCGCAAAGCAAACACTTGTCGGACGGCTTACCAAAAGTAGCGTAATAACTCGGTGTAGCCATCCCCGCAAACGTTTGGCCCATGGGTGTCGAGTACTCATCGCCAACAGCGAACCATGGGATGAGTTGCGTTCCAGCGACGATCCAGAAAGTACCGTAGGTGAAGAAAAGACACATCGAGAACGTGTTGCCGATGATCCACTCGCCAATGGCGGCTATGATTTGGATCATGCCGCCAAAAAAGATCATAACGGTGCTTGGTGTTGTTAGTTATGAGGTACGACGCGCGAATCGGATGGTGTCTTACATTAGAGCACCTCCTAGGCCGCCCGCGCCTCGCCAGCCCATGTTTGAAACTGCATATGGAGTTGCGGATATGACGAAGCCGATGAGCGCTGCGGGGGTTGGGTTACCGAACTGTGAGTGGGAGCGTTAGTTGTCTGGGTGTGTCGGAGAGCGCAATAGGATCCCAATGTAGATGTAGCGAAAGCCTACTTTTGCCCTCAAGTCGCCCGCAACCTTCCTCTCAGGATTGAGATAGAGCTTCTCGAACACGTCTTTCGGCAACCAGACATTTTCTGCAGTCTGAATTCTTCGCAGTATATCCTCTCGGGTAACGTTCCTCGACAAGTCACCCTCACCATCACCCTTGACCTTGATGTTTTCCCTGTGGTCGGTCATCTTCGCGACGTAGAAACTGTGGCTGGTTTAGACTCAATGTACAAGCAATGTCAAGCACTTCCAAGACATTACAAGAAACGCAAAGGAGGAGAAGTAGGGGGAATACTTAACCTGAAGCGAGGAAAGCCGTTTGCTGTACCTCGGGCTCTGAGACTAACGTCAGTGATAACCTAGGTTACGACGGTAGCCCCCGCTTCGGTGATAGGATCCTGAAGAGACGTATCGACGCTGATGCCACAAAGATGGGGTGGACCCCATGGGGCTGGAGACGAGCGGATGGAACGATAGCACACGAGATAACCTGATTGGCGCTGCATCAGACCAAGCTGTTGTGGGGACTTCTCAAGGGATTCATCTTGCGACCGAAGACTTGTCGAGCCGTTTCGGCATCTGCACTTGACTTTGAAGGCTTCTTGCCTGGAACAGAAGGTCTTGTGCCCGAACCATTCATAGACGGCGAAGAATCTGCCCGCATAGTCGGTATCTGAAGCACTAGTACCAAGGTGTTGTGCCGGTATCCTTGCCTGGAGAAGGTCTAGGTGTTGAACGCGCGTTACAACTTCTGCGAGCGTGACGGCGCTGGTCGGTCCTGAACGCTCTTTCACACGTGGTCCTGGGATGTACGATAACCTTTCCCCGCTTGGGATGCTTGTTCCGAGAGTGGACAGCTAAGGTGACATTTAGAGGTGAACACAAGAAATGCCACAAAGCTTAGCCCCGCAAACACGGTTGAGTACTCAGACCCCGCGGCTGCCAACTGCAGGTCCTAGAACAATCAGGTCACATCCAGAACACGAACCATCAGAATGTTCATAATCACGGCTCTGTCCGAATACCACGGTATCATCAGGATGAGGCATGTCCCGCCGCATGATAGACGGTAGGGTTCGGCGCTAGTCTGGATTCTTTACGCACGCAGCGATGATCGTTGTAGCAAGATCAACGGCTCAGTGCTGGGTTAAGGAGGGTCACTCAACCAGAAGGAGTGCGAAGACACTACTCACAACAAAGACTCTAAGAAAGAATCGTTGCAGAAGCATACCATACCTCGAGTCTCAAGTGACAATCCGAACGATTGGGATGCATTGTAGCAGTGCTGGAACTGAAAGTTAACAAGATCTGTGCTGATGACGTTCTTGAAAGAAGGACTAGAGGCCAAGCTCATACCTAGACATGCTCGAGGGTGTTAGTACGGCATGCTTCTTTAGCAGCGCAACTTGAACCAAAGCTGTGGGAGGTAAACGCTGCCCGATTTCGGCGTATCACATGCGAGAACAGGCGTAACCGTGGATGACAGGCACACTTCACATTCAGTCTAGGTATGCGAGAACAGTTGAGGTTCTCGAACATGACAGAAAGGCGATCACATACAATGCAATGATTAGACGGCTGGAGAACACGATGAATTAATCTATGCCATCGTCTGTTCATGCTAGAAAGACGATAGACGATGTCTGTATCTCAAGCAGTCAAACTCATGCCGCTAGGCAAGCGGTTGCATCATTCCTCTCCATAGGCTGCAAGCACCATGCCTCGCCGTCTCATCTTACTCGACTCTCCTCTGCTTCCCTTGAATAGTGTTGTAACAAATGTGAAAACTGCAACACGGTATTGATGATGAACCAGCGCCCCCAATACCGTTTGCTGTACCGCCCCAATGGATTGTATTCTCTGAAAAGAATTGCGCCCACACGTTCCGTCTAGTAGGGGTATAATAGCCGCCCACCCAAAGGAGAATCTCACCACAACTTTTGGTAGTGACAAGCTTGCAATTTGGAATTGAAAAAGACCCACTCTAAACGCCGTGCTATGCTCATGATATCGTAACATTTTGTTGTGCAAGGAAAAAACCACATCGGGATGTGATATGCCGCCTGGTGACGTTCGCAAATGAGGCATCAGGCAGACGCATTAGCCTTGACCATGGTAGGTCCAAGGTGATAGTTGTTGGTACAGAACGGCCGCCAACATGCATGAACTTAGCAGGAGGCTTATACCTTTCGGAAGTCTGAACAAGGGTCAGAATGAGTCATGATCAGGCTGAACGTGTGGAACATACCTTGCAGTGTTGGGTAGATCGTCTTGAAGGCCTGATAGATCTCTTCACGCACTTTGGCGCCAGTGAGGACGATCTTTCCACTGACGAAGATCAACAGAACAATCTTTGGTTTGATCATTCTATAGATCAAGCCAGGAAATAGTTCAGGTTCGTACGAGCTGAAGGGATGATGCTTGGAAGCAAGACCCTCCAGTCGAATAGGGAACTTAATGTCGCAGGAACCAACAATGTTCTGAATCTTGAAGTCAGTAAACTTGGCATTGAAACCAAGCTTCTGAATGATTCGGGCATATTTTCGAGAGGCCAGCTTCGAGTCATCCTCAGACTTAGCACCAGTCACGACCATCTTGCCGGAGGCGAAGATAAGTGCGGTGGTCTTTGGCTCTCGAATTCGCATGATGACAGCGGCGAATCGCTGTGGAAAGTCAGTACTGACTGTCAACGTTGTTATTGAAGCGAGCGATTTACCTTTGGATTGTACTCAGCATTTCGGGCATGAAGAGCGATCGTCTTCAAGTCAAGTCGGCAATCGAGGTTGACGGTTGCGACGATGTTTCTTGACTCAAGTCAACCTTTGCAGGTCACGATGAAGTACGAACTGTACTTACTGCAATGTAGGGGTAATCCCATAAACACCAGTTTCACTCGCATCACCAGGCGTCGCAGCAGGAGTAGCAGGAGTCACCCCGTTGCCAGATTGCTGGGTACTTCCTTGCTGTTGGCTGTTCACCTGTTGTCCGTCTTTTTCAGACGAAGGCGGCGTCAGATCTCCAGCTCCACCAGGGAAGGACAACGACGCGGGCGAAGTGAACGCCTTAGCCTGCTGAGCAGTCGAAGGGTGTGTCGTCAGGGTATCCATGATTGCAGTCCCGTCAAATTCGATGGAATTGGTGATGGGAAGGATGATAAGATGGTCGAGGATAATCGCAGTCTGACGGATGAAAGGATGTTAGGCGGGACGGTTCTTGAATACTTCGGAGGGCGGATAGTGAACTCGTGCGATTGCTCGATGAAGATGCAGTGACTTGCAACTGACGATGAGGCCAACGGCAGTGACTGCAACAACTTCGCTCGAGTCGCGACGGGGATACGGAGTGAAGGTAGAAGTGATTTATTCTTTTTGGAGCGTACCGAGAGACGTGGGAGATAAACAACTGAATGTCTCCCCTACACAACTAGACTGCTTGATGACCCAAGGTGGTGACTCTTTTCAGCCTTGCAGGTTGATCGGTTTACGTTTCTGCTGACGATGATCTGACCGGATCAAGGCCTTAGATGAGAAAGGAAGGAGGGGGTGATATTCGAGATGAGAGAAGATATGGGAGATAGAGATGAAGCAAGGCAAGTGCCTTTTGATGCCGAGTTGACAAGTCTCGTGGAGAGAGCGGCAGTCGCGCTGCGGTTATCAATTGATAATTCCAGCGCCGACGAGGTAGAAGCTGCGATCAGAAGCAATCGCAACCCTAATGGAGTCTGGATGGGTGGGGTGGTTGAGGTGAATTGCAAAAGAAGGCGCAATTCGGATGTCAGGCAACCACAACTCGTGCCAAGCAATTTCAGAAAGAAGACAGTCTTGAGAAAAGTGCGAGATGCGACATTTATGTAGGCGAGCGCTGCAGACCCCAACTGCGCCCGCCGATAAGCGTGGAGTGTCAAATGGCTACGACTAGTGGCGTTGATTGGCTTGATGTCACGAAGCTACTTCCTTAGACCGGCTGCATATGGTTAGCTCGGTGGATCGTGCTCGGCCAAACTTCTCCTGAGCTCAGATAGCAACGATCTTGACAACAAACACTTTGCTACTGTGAACTTTGCTACAAGCAACAATCGACTGACAATGCGTGCGAGACGAAGCAGCGCCACGTGCTGGTCCAAGGCATATTCAGGTACCAACCGATGCTTTGCAGAGAGCACAGCGTGTGCTTGCATAGGAGCAGATGTCGGGCGCTCCTCTGATCTGTGGCCACCATTCCTTCGCCTTTTCTTACCGAAAAACTCTGCTTTCTGCCACTTTGGCCACTTCTTATCGTCCCGCACCATATGTTTCACAGCACAAACCTACAGTCATCAGCGTTGGATGATCATGGTCTGCGCTGTATCATTGGTGTGCAAGTAGTGCACTTCGAAAGTGTTCTCTTGAAAGAAGAAATGAAATACAAAGAAGTGGTGGACGAAAGGCAAAGGCGAGTTGGTTAGGCAGACGAGCGAGAAAAAGAGCTTCGCAGGAACGTGACATGTGCAATCTCGGTAGGAATGCGAGCTTGGCAAACAGGCTGATCTACCAATGAGCTTGTAGAACTGTGAGCAGTCGTCCGAGCTACGCATGCACGAAAAACACGAAACGTGAGCGAGACAGACGCGCGTCCGTTTCCCTTTCACGTCTGTGTCAGATTTTGTGCCAAGACACTCTATGGCGAGGCATGCGTTAGTCCTCGGGGACTGCGGTCTGGAAGAGTTTGCGCCGCGACATGATACTGTACTAACGTAGAAGCATGGCGCAGTTTGAAGACGAGTCTTTGACTGACAGGCTTGTGACAGCCTTCAAGGCCTGCGAAAAAATGCTGCGCAAACTATGTGCTTGAGTGTGGCCTCTCCAGTACTTGACAGGTAGCTTCGTAGCCATTTGGCAAAGTGTACACGGCCGTTATTCTTCATGTGCGGATACTGCAGACCTCCATACATTCACCATTTGTACCTCCACTGTTCAGCTCGATTCTGCATGTTACATGCATGAAAACGCCCAACTCGTGCCGACGCGGCTGTTCCCGTAGTGTCGTGTGGTCTGCGTTTGCGAAGTTTGCCAGCTTTGCGTTCAGCAACGAATTTCGATACCGACGGAATGGAGCCCTAGTAGTGGTTGAGTACGCCCATCTCTTGCCTTAAAAACGCTGCTAGAACCTCCTGCTGTCCCCTTGACTGTGGCAGTATGGCACGAGGTAGTAGCAAGAAGTCGTCGAAGTCGGCCAAGACCTCATCTTTCGCACCCACCAACACGGCTCTCGACACAAGCACATCTACCGCTTCCAGCCCGCCGTCACCCTTCGAGCCTGCCCCTGCAGCGCTTTTGCCGCTCGCGAAGTATTTGCCCCGAGATCATGTATTCGTCGTTCATCCAGAACAGACTCCCCCAGCCTTGAGGCGGCAGGCTTTTATTGTCCCGGTCCTCCTCAATTTGGTCATCAGTGCTGGTCTGTGCTGGCGACTCTATCGTGCAGTCCCTGTCTACCTCGAGCAGTTGATCACTATCCTTGGGTACGAGACTAGCTGGTCCGTTACGCCCAAGAACCTGGCTTGGAGTGATTTAATCAACATACTTGGTAGCAGAACCATCCTACTCACAGTTGACTATGTGATCTTCGGAATACTGGGCCGTTGGCCTTACGAGTTCTTGCTTGGCGACAGGTACGGTCGGTATGTAGGGTGCGCCGGTTGGAAGTGGGACGTTGGCTTTAGTCGGCCTAAAGAGCCTGTGGTACGACGAGGCAGAAAATGGGATGTGCCAATATTCCTAGACGAAGAGGAGCGTAAAAAGCAGGCGAAGCCCGCTGATACCTGGACAAGAGAGGAAGAACTTGCTGTATACACAAAATGCACAGATGCACTAAGGAAAAGCCAAACCTCGAAGAACGCTCTGTCTCTGCTAGACAAGGACTGGGATCTCGACTACAGAGCTATGGTGGACTCTACAGAGCTCATCGACCAAGCAAAATTGAGTCTAGATGATGTTGACCATGTCGTGCTGGTGCCCTGGCAAGGAAAGTGGTACTCATGGTATCCTCACAAAGTCAAGGCGACCGATGGCCGTATTGACCCAATCCCAGAAAGAGACGAGAGATTGGAAAGCTTTAAAAAGCATCTCATCCAGCTGGGTTGCGAAGACGTCTTCTACCGGTGGATCGAGATCGTGCAGTATGAAACTTCTCAGCCAGCTAGGTTCACACAGAACAAGAGGAACGAGGCTGAGCAAGAGCTACGACGTATGCTCAGGAGCCGCAAGAAAGATGACGAAGCATTCGTCCAGGCTGTTGGCGGTCTGCAAAATGTGCCAGGTCTGGGACCTTGAAATTATAGCCGAAGCCTTGGCTCCGACTTCCGTCTACTGCAGTCCAGAATCCACAAGTGTAGCGTGGAACAGACCACAAGACCGGTCGGGAAAATATGTTCTCTCAACCATGATTGTGGTTCCGCAGCGCCATGCAGGATCTGACCACTACCCGTCTTCCGCGAAGACACAGCTTCTAGACTGCACGATTTCGACCACCTGGCCTGTCACGTTAGCTAGAGGACGCTCATGGTATCTCTGTCACACATCTATGACTTAGCGGCAGCCTCGCTTACTTTCGCAACATTTGTATTCGAGAAAGTTCATGCTTCTGCCCGAAGTTTAATGCAGGGCAGCTTGTACTTCAGCGTATCCAGTAATCGAGGTTACACCACCGCGGACGATCATATTCATCCTTACCACTCGGTCGCTTCGCCCCATACTTGCAAGGCGCAAATTGTGCGAACGCTTGGCTTCATGGATGCTATACGAGTGTCCAGTATCTGTCATGTGCTGCAATGTTGCTGCGGCCCAGCATCTGATCTTGCCGCCTGTTTCCCGTCTCAACCACTTCCCCCTGGCGTCCCCTTCAGTTGTGCGAAGCTGACCGTCGTGTGTCTCAGCGGCCCAAGTGTACTCCGAAAGGCCGCTTGCCACTTAGCTTGGAATTGCTTGTGTCAGAAGCTCGGCAAGGAAGGAGTATTTCTCGAACAGCCCTCCAAAACATGCCCTGTCAGCCATACGGTGTCACGCAGGGTCAAGGAAGCGCTGGTCTCATATGTGCAAATGAGGCGAGAAATCTTGTGACTAGGCCAACACACACCGCCGCTTGAAATAGTCGAATTCCAGTTGTCCGTGAGTGGCACATCCTGTTGTCCGCCGTTGCCAAGATGCACGTCGACGGACCGGGTGTAGAAAACGATTCCAAGAAGACGTTATCTACCGATCGCACATATACATCGTCTCTGGCCTCCGTGCTTCTCCTACGCAGCCATGCATAGCACTGGCTACAATGGACGTTGCAAATATCCTAGACAGGGCACAGGAGGCTGTTGATCTTACCCGTAACCTTTTGCAGAAGCAGCACACTGCCGAGACGACGATTAGCTGCCACAATCTTTCTTCTGCGCTATCAATACTCTCTGCCGCCCTCACTCACACACTGACACTCCTGGAACGGATTACCGCAATCGAAGCACCACAGAACGCGCTTCTTAACATATCCAATGTGCTGTCTCATTCAATACCTGTTCTGAGATTTCAGATGCATGTTTTGAGCGACGAAACAGGCAGAGATTTACTGGATTGTCCCCACAGACTGTTACAAGGGATGGCCAAACATCTGAGAAGAGTCGAGTGCGGATCCGAGATATGTGATTCTATCAATTCCATCAATTCCATCACCACGAACTTAATACAGTCTTATGACCTCCTGGACATACCTAATCTGAATGCCCGGTGCACTTCACATTGCCATCGCGCCGAAGATGATCGAAGGCACCAAGCCAAAGCACCCGCACCTGACAGCAGTAACGGCCAAATGTCCACCGTTCTTCCCAAAGCACGTCAAACTGATCAAGAGAACCAGGACAAGCACGTGCACTTCGCGGCCGATCCGCCGGACCTAATCATACCACTTCCAGGATCGTTCGCCAAACCTGCTGAGCTCTCCGCATCACGCCCGATGCGTCAAATGCCGGCGGGCGAACGGTTTCGAACAGAACCTCACAGACGATATGACGCTCAACAAGGGTTCCAGGCGCTTAATGCTCACTCAGAATCAGAAGGCGAAGCAGCGGATCAACGCCACACGGCGTCAGAGAACGTTACAAGCTCGAAAACGAACGACGAGCATCTACCGCCGCTTGACTTGCCAAGCTTGGAGCCAACCGGCCCCCAGTCACCTCCTCCACCATATTCGCCATGTCACAAAGCTGCACAAGACCATGACGCACGCTCGCCATCAGACCATATGTACGATCCGGACACCTCGGCAAATCCTCGACCTACACTAGATCTTACTGATCTCAGCGACGAGGAGCCCGACGAGGTCTGGACTGACCCAATAACCTTGGGCTGCCGCGAGATAATGCGACAACGCTTCCCAACCACAACACCAGCATTATATGACGATTACATGGCCTACCGCGAGCAGGTGCGCAACAGTTCTAGCTACAAATGGTACCTCAACTTCCGCTATTTGAGCTTGACACTTCAACCAGATCTGCCCATGCAGGTCTTCATGGTCGGTATTAGCAGCTGCGTAAGGATAGACGGTCAAGCGACCACACAATTCGAAATGGGCAGCGTCCTCGCTTACCTTTTCGAAGACTTGATTGTCTTCGCGCGATCACCATTCGTCTCATCTCTGCCGGATCCGAACGCTACCACCTCCGAACATGTCCCTCTAGTCATTGACAGCGGGCTAGAAGTCCTAGAACACCAGTCACTACGGTTCTGCCACATACGCCATGCCACAGAAGTCGACAAGACGGCCCTACTCATCGAATGTTCCCACAACTTGAGCGAAGATCAGACACAACACCGGGTGCCCTTTGACCGTCATACGCGAGAGCTCCGGCAGAAGCGGCTTGTTCACATCACTTTCCAGACGACATGCCAAAGAAGGAAGGTCTCGCAGCCCCTAAAGCCGTGGATCGAAGAAGATCAGCCGCAGCACACCCACAACGATGATCAGATCCCTCACCACCACCACCATCATAATTACAGTCACTGTCATCGCCACAAGCACAGCCACAGCCACCATTGCGCGAAGAAGCACTATCCCCACCCTTACCAGCCCTCCGGCCGACACCAGCGGGATGAAGCCCCCAACTTCCACGATTACCGCCCCAACATACACGACGCTTTCACACCCCGCCACCACAGATCTCCCCACCACGAACATAACAGCGATAACATGGAATTCTCCCAGACCAGCAACGAAAGACGTCAGCGCTGTTGCACTTGAGTTCGCATTACCGATACGGCTTTCCAGGAGCGGGATCTTCTGACGACAGCGACAACAACAGTACCACCTTTCACGGTTGTCTGTCACGTGCGATTTTACGATCCAATTCAATCGAGAGACACACAGCATGACATGACATGTCACGACACGATGGAATACGGCATGGTACGATGTGTGTGGTACGATATGACCCTGACGGCCGAACTTGTCCAATTTCATTTCTCTGATTCTGTGCCTGCGAGGGATGTTCTGTTGTAATGATATGATGCCATACTATACCAAGTCTGGATGGTCCTTGACCGTTTGTAGCCAGCCAGACGAAGTGATTCTCAAAGCCTTGGTATGGAACGTCTTTATGTAGTTAGCAGTCAATGACAATTTATCCTTGCTGATATCACATTGCCTGCCGGCTGCATAGGTCCTGCTTGCACGCACCAACATACGCTGGGAACATGAGATGATGCAGGCTGAATCTACTTCTTGACATATCCAGACGCAACATCTGTGACTGGCATTGGGGTCTGCATCACACTTGGGTGCGTGTCTCGGATGAAATGAGTTTAACCTTGAATATGAGTTCAGAGAAGCGGTTTCCAGCAGCAATCGGCGCATTCGCGGCTGCGCCGCATCGCGCTGAGCCGGAAGATAGCTCCTCTGCATCGCTTTGCTGTGATCCCTTAGTTGTCTATTGAGTGTTCTCTCGATTGACTTGACATGGAGGCCATGGAGCGGCGACCGACAAGTGGTATCACCTAAGTCTTTGGCGAGCAGCGCGTAGACTAGTCACGAGAGCACAAGAAAGGTGACAGGTTTGAACCTGCGGCGCCACGATTGTGGTTTCGAATGTTCAGCATGGGAGGCTGTACGTTGCGTGAGGGGGAAGCGGCAGCGAAATAGTGCTCTGGGACTCGTTGTGGGCATTAGCCAGCAACAATGATCATCTGCAAATGGGCCGCGACACAATATTCGTGGCTGCCCGGTCTGCACTGTCAGTGCCTGCCAAGGGCGCTTCCTCCAGATTACATTGGCACTTACTTCATGAGAGACGTGCCTTCCTCAGCAGGCCAGGCTCATAGTACGCACCCGACATATGGATGGATTGTCCCGAGTGCCAGGGGAATGCACAGCTACCCTTCTACCAGTACGCAAGATACTGTGTGGTTGTGACCTTTCCTCTTTGCATACATGACTCGGTAATCTGGGAGCCCGTGTCTAATTGCCGTTCATGCATCTGCTAGAAGTCACTCGACGTTGGCTACCCTCTTGCTATCGCCGTGTATCTATAGCCGAGGACTTTGTTGTGACGGACGATGGAATCTGTCCTCGATAATATGCACCGTGTTTGCAAATTGGGAGGGAGACTGAAAGCGGCACGCTGATGGTCAGTCCGGACAACAGTCGGCTCGTCCCCAGTCAAGTCGTTTTCCGGCTATGATTCGGTGGCGCTATGAACAACAAGAATAACATCAGAGTGGAGGGCTCGCTCCTGACGGGCGAGGGCGCATCAATTTCGTGCGAAATGTAGTGATTTCAGTTGCCGCTCGCCTAGTGCACGCTATGTACCTCGTAGGTACTGCTATGCCTCTTGGTCCTGACAGGAAGCAGCTGAGAAGCAATTGCAACACTGGGTTTTGACCTGTAGTTGGAGTCATTGTAGAAAGGAACAGCGGACAACAGTAGTAATAGATGCTTCGTCTATCAGGCTGTTCAGCTCCACCCTCATACGGTTTTCGCTTTCCATTGGTCGGCTCTGTGTTCCATGATCGTCTGGCCTTTCCTCGGCGATCGAGAACACGTTACCAAATCGTCCTTTCGACCTGGCCTCCCATGATTCTTTCGTATACCCACCATCATGTGCCCGGCTCTCTTCTGTTTGGCTGTTCAAGGTCAAGGAACTTCCTCTTGCCCTCCTTTCAAGCCAGTAGCGTACCTTACCCTCGGTAAAGTCAAACCTGCTTCGCATGACGCGCAGACACTTGCTGGCGGCTTGCATGTTCGGTTCAAAGATTCGGCTTTGATGACCACGAAGCGAGCTCGCTTATCGTGCGTGGACCATGTTTCGACGATAAGCGTTCGGCGTTGATCGAATGATCGTCAGGGCAGTGCGATCGACAAGGTACCGAAGCATGAGGCATGTCTAGGTAGTCTCAGGTGACATGTCATGCCGCTGCTTGTCTGCTTCGGCACACTGTGCTCGCCGTATTGTTTCTGCTGTGGTCCACCACTGAGCGCAGACGCATTGTTTTCTGCAACATGATACTTGAAGTTTTGTAGCCATTAGCTTTTTGTAAGCCATGAGGTACTTTCGTAGCAGGTCCCGATAATGTGGTAAGTTTCGTAAGATGCATCCTGCATAAAAAGTCCACTATGGCACTATCCATGCCGCCTGGATGCATGGCATGCAGCGTCACGCTCCTGAAGTGTCGAACGGGCTCATGCAGGGGTTTACGCGGTTCGCAACCAACCATACTAGCGCGAACGGGGTTGCACCTTTCTCACTAAGCGAAGGTGCCAAAATCGACTACCGGAAAATGGTGCTTCGGTGCTGCCTTGGTCTTTCAACACGGCTCGAAATGTGGTCTGGCCATGCGTTCATCTTGCAACTGCCGTTTGAGTGCGCCGCAAACATCAGATCTATGACACTCAAAAATGTTTGAGTATGCAGGTAGTAGTCATAGACTGTTCAGTATGTGCGTTAATTGAGAATGTGATCTACCAACGTTAAGAGGTCCTCATTTGTCTTGTGCATCTCGGAGCCTTGCAAATAATCGCGATGGCCTAGATCGAGTTAGCCCTGAAGTAGTCTTCACTACTTCGGACGAGGTCGAGCGTGAGGTTGAGTTATTGCTTAAACCAGAACGCCGTCATTCTTTCTGAATTGAATGGATGGCGAGAACGAGAGCATGATTTGGGTGCTGTGATGCTTTCTGACAGCTGCATATCTACGAGGCCAGCAGTCAAGAGGTCTGAGGATACTACGGATGCTAAGCAATGCCTTAGCTAGCTTGGGTAAATGCACATCGGGTATTGAAAAATGGTGCAGGGTCCTGTAGACCTGCAGCAAGTCGTCGAGGGCGAGGGCGATGTAAGACCGTCGGATGCTGTTGTCACGACCTAGAATTTTACTCTGGTGGAAGTTAATCTGTCAATGAGGGTACGCCTAAGATGTAAACTTCGACCAGAGTACCGTAGAGTTGCAGGCCATGATCGTAGTCAGGTGCCATGCAGCTACGGGACTTTATTCCTCGCAACAGCAGGTCAATCGTTATTACAGGAGCGGAAGAACCCTTACGCAGATCGGACGCGGAAACCCCACAAGTTCTTATGACACAAGGTCGAACTATATCTCACGCTGCCTACTCCCGCTGCATCCGGTATACGGACGACGGCTTTCCATCTTTCGCCTGGTTTCGACGATTTAAACGTAGTTTTGAGCTACGGGTCTTGCGCCGTGGTAGTCCCACGGTAGCAAGCTGTTTTATGCTAGGTAGTGGCATGTGCTATGCATCGACCTCGCACCAGACGGTGACGAGGAAAAGGTCAGGACGTTCTTGATCTTGAACAATTGCGTGACGACGTCCGGCCTCGTATACCGTGAGGTGCAGGCACGAGCATGGAGGCCGCCTTTTGGTCTGACCTTCGTACCAAGGCGAAATTTGTACGATTGAAGAACGCCGAAGGCCCTGCTTCTAGCGACACGGGCAGTACGTGACGGCGACGGCGACGCTTCGGAAAGGGTACGATTGTTTGACTGCAACTGAAACAGTCGTCGACTACGACCACCCCCGGGTAGCCGCACTGGGGCCATTTTACGTTAGGGCAAAGTCAGTTGTTCTATCTGTGCAGCTAAGTACGACGGGGGTCTAACCGCGCACCCCTGTACGCGCGCAAAAAAAATAAGGTTTACCATAGTAAATTGTGCTTATACTAAAATTGCTATCTCAACGATTATATAAGTTATTAAGGCCTAGTAAGTTTTTCTATATATATATATATCAATTTTAAAGTGTGATAAATTTTATTAAGTACGAGTACCGCCTACGTTATATAGCTATTAGCGGCTAAAGTCGAGATCTTCCCGTTTTACATACAAATTTGCGGGGAAACGACCCTCTTAGCTTTAGTACCTAATAACTTAATGATAAATAAAGATGTTCTATTCGTTAAAAATTATATATAATCTAAATTGATTTTTCTACTTTATAATAAAATCTTAAATTTATATCTTAATTATTCTAAAAGTTATTAAGTAAAGTAGAAATTACAGGGATTAAAAAGGCTCCACTTTTATTCTTTCTCTAATAATTACCTAAGCTAGGCGGTACCTATATCTAAGACTTTAATACTAATTATAAAATATATATATTATTCTAAGAATTCTTTAACGAGTAAGTTATACTTAATAACCGTAGAGTTATAAGCTAAAAAGTAAAATTCTTAATCCCCCGCAAATTTACTAGAGAACCGAAGACCTTATCTTTATCCTCTAATAACTATATATATATAAGGTTACTAATAATATAAATTTAATATATATAAGAAAATCGATATTAGAATATATCTATAAAGTTAGATTATATTATTTAGGCGGTACCGCTAAAGATATTAGCCCTTGTAAAATCGCGATTTTGCCCTAAAACGTGCGCGCGTACAGGGGTGCGCGATTAGACCCCTCGCGTACTTACACCGCCACTCAGCTAGTGAGGGACTAAGTCTATAAGCACGAAGGTTGTTAGATGCTGCGGGAAAGCTACGAACGGTGGATTGTTCCATGCTTGAGCCGCAGAGCCAACCGAAACTCTAGTCACCGGTCGAAGTTAGATTGCTTTCAGGTTCTCTCTCTCTGCACCTTTCCTGCCCAGGTTAAGGCATTGAAACAGGCGCGCAGATGCTGAGAAACAGATCGAAGAGCACTATCTATTGTCTGTGGATATGACAGGCTGTTCGATCGAGTGTTCGGATGCGGAAGGTTAACTGTCCATTTCCGACAGCAAGCTTGGATTGATGGAGCATCCTACGACAATTGACTCTGTCGACCCCGACTTTTGCCGCAGGCAATGTGCGGGCGTGAGCGTGACACATTTACGGCGACCTCCAATATTGCAGAGCTCATGCAACCGTGGGGAACTTTCCGTCTCCTTTCAGACCCATATTGGCGTGGTAATCTCGAGCTGTCTGAGCCACAAATCATAGCATCATGTGTTGAAACGCGAAGCCGGGACAGACAGAGTGCTCTGGCAAAGACATGCGCAAAGGGAAGGCTGGCGGAGCTACTCGTTCGTGTGCACATTGAACATGCTTGAACATTTCGGACAAGTCGCTTGACGTTGAGCAAAAACATCCGCGGTTCAGATAGCTTAAGGTTGAAATGAATTGATGCGTTCACCAAAAGAAGTGAATGTGCTTATCATCGGCTTTACAGGCTATTCGACACTCTTTTCCGTGCTGCTCGTGTTTGACTGAAGCTCTGACTTCCGTAATGCTCTGTCGCTTGCCATTGTAAAATCTTGCACTGGTTCATTTTCGCTCTCTCGTTGCTCTCTGTTTGCCAACCACAGCCGGCTAGAAGCATCACCCTTTTCGTTCCATGAACCGACGCAGTAATGATTGTTCTGTAAGCGTGCTTGTTCGCGTTCGCGTTCCATGCTTGACCTGTCCGTACCTTGCTTCGTTGAGCGTTCACTCAGACACGAAAACTTCCTGTGCATGCTCCCAAAGAGCCAGGACATCTCCAACCAGGCAGTCGCACAACGTGCCCGTTTTCTTTCTTGCACAGTGTAACGCAAGCTAGCGTCCAGCAAGTAAAGTAGGCGTCATGAACCGGCGGGAAATATTACGGACTACGAGATTACTGCTGAGTAGGCGTATTCCAATTGTTGGTCATCTGGTTCGACCCATAGTACGGTTGTCCGGCGCTCGGAAATGACGGTCCAATCGGCTGCTGATGGTCCCTTCGATCCTCAAATTTCATACTGACTGGTGATTGCTGCGGTGGACGGTGTGCATCTGTCGGATTGGTTATAGAGGGAATGCTGCCGTAGGTATTGTGTCTGTACGTCATCGAGTTCCTGGAATCCATGGACACAGGACTAAGCGTCGACATGGGTCGGCCCATGGTGGTCGGCGGATACATAGGTTGCTGACTGCGGTCCGGCAAAGAGGTGGGTATCGAAGCGGTTGCTGTAGGCGGTATTGTCCTGCCATACGCGTTCTGATCGTATGGACTGTACTGCGGACGATCCTGACCCAGCGGGGCTGTCTGTAAACTTGTTTGCAAATAGTTGGGCGTCATCGACGGGATCGAGCCGGGATACTGAGGCATGGGAGCTTGGCCTGCCATGGGAGGGTAGGGTTGCGATGAATAATACATCTGTGGCTGCTTACCGTAGTCGTAGCCACTTGGTCCAATTCTATACCCGTAGCCTCCTTGTCCATTCAATTCATTTACATCTTCTGCCTCCTCGATGGGGGATCGGAAGCTTTGCTTTGAAGTCAACTCTGGCCGCGGTCTAATGTATTGCAGGGTTTCAGTTTGTGAGGGTGTGCGCAAAGCGCCACTCATGACATCCTCAACGTTGTAATAGGAGACGAGGTGGTGTGTCACTCCCTGCACAGTAACACTCATCGTCTTCTTAACGAGGCCATTCACCTTGAAACCGTAGCTATCGATGAGACTACCGATCAGTTGTCGCTCGGCATCCGTAGGCTGTCTCTCATTGTTGCCATACGAACTTGTTGGACTTGATGATGTGTAATCACCGGGCCGTTGATTAGGAGGAGGATAAGGCTCGCCCGGTCTGCTAGGTCGACGATTGGGCTTCTTCATTGCTCGTTTCTTCTCACCAGGAGGGAATGGCTTGTCCAGCTCTCGATAGACCAGAAAATTGCCCAAGATCCGAGAAGGACTCCAAGTAACCCCATCTGTCCATCTTTTGATACCTGACGCATTTTCTTCGTAGATGAAGACAGATCCGCTCCTGATCACAGCACTCCTCTCGCGGTCGTGAGGTCTCCTTGGGACATGAGACAGATGCCCTTGTAGACAACCTTCAAAGAGGATAAGCGCATCCTGCGTTGTCGCGACATGGCCATTGAATGTTGGCTGAAGAGCTGCACCACCAGAGGACATGTTGAGGTCAGACGTCTGGTCAACTGAGCAAAGCCTCGAGTCTCTGGTTGCAGGGTAAAGACTGGATAGGAAGGTTTGTGAACGGTCCAGAAGCTCAAAGTTAAGCGAAAGTCAGAGCTTCTCTTAGAGTTGATAGGCAAATATGCACTATGCTTGACGATATGCAAGCCCATACAAGTGCTGTTGATAGACGAGGACGATCCTCAGCACGGCCTCCCAAGCGAAAGGGTAGACGTGAATATGAACGATGCCGGTTGTTAAGCTATGAGGTGCCTGGTCAGCTTCCTCCAAACAGGCGCGGTCCTGTTCAGTAGTGTCTGCAGGCCAACAACGCAACACCCACGACTGGTTACTTGAATAGGCAACCCCTAAGCTGATCTAACAGCTATACCAACAATGTAGTCGTTAAGGCAGTTACCAGAATATGCTTTGCAAACCGAAAGTTAAGGGGAATCGTGGCCCACCAAGCAAAGAAGTAAGCAGCTGCAAGTGGGAGACTGCCGGTAGTGCATGTAATCTTTGAAAGATACCAGGTCTTAGCTCAGCGGAGAAGCCACAGAACCTGAACCATATGCATGCACGGCATGTGGTGACGCGAGATATTGTGGAAGCAAGCGGTCTGGACTCAAGCAGAATCGGCCGCAGATGCGCAATGCAGAGTTAAGGCCTCGGCTCCCGAGCTAAGCACCACCGGATGAGCTGGCTAACAGCAAGGACCTGATATTCGCCGATTAGTAGTTAGCCTCAAGTCTGCTAAGTAGAATACGGAAGGAAGATCATGCAAAAACGAAAGAAGGTCTAAAAACAGAGTTTTGATAGGCGTGTCAGAACGACGGTCGATGCACGAGCTGCCGCTGCGAGATGGTCGAAGTTTAATTGACGACCTCCATGATGAGGGCAGACAGTAGTCCGTGTCGGCACCTGATCAAGCTCCAAGCAGCTAGTTTCATCACGGAGGTGGATGCTCAAAGATGCAACAAGCAATTATGTAAGATCTGTCATTCCGCGTGCATGACTGGGCAGGCGCGGCGGCATAAGGGTGGCTTGCGGTACGGTGGGAGGAGGTAATGGTAGAGGGAAATTTTTGCCGGTGGGCAGTGTCCGGATAGCCCCAGCACAACGATCGATGAACAACAATGGCTCCCAATGATAGTGCAACAAGTGCCATCGGATGATTTAAGAAACAAGCGCAGACTCACCAGTGAATCCGTGAGCAACGAACCAAACAGTAGCTCTGTGGCGATGGTGGGGACTGCGGTTGCAAGGTATCTGCTCAACCGTGCGTGCAGTTTGACTTTGACCCCAGCAGGTACCAAGGGTTGTCGCGCTGTAGTACTACCATAGAAAGTAAGAGGCTTATGCCAACTTGCTGCAGGATGGTTTGTACCTGGAAGTTTATGTCTGTTCCCCTGTCGCGATCGCTGTATCCGCAAAGTCTGTAGTTCGCCCTAGAGGTTGAGCTCGCCAAGAATCAAGAGTTTCGAGGACAGACTGCTTTGTGAACGCGATCCCAGATGGCTTTGCTCTCTACGTGTTTGATCCAGTGATGATACAGGCGAGACTAGTGTACTCGTGAAGTCGGCGCTGAGTCGGGCGTGGCGGCAGTTTGTCTTGGGGGCAGAAGAGTGGTGACGTAGAATCGACAACTTCGAGCGCATTCGTCAGGGAGGCTTGTCTGTGAGCGGTATGGCTTTACGCGGTGTCTGAGGTTGGTTTGGAATTCTGCAGCAGCGGTTCTCGAATCCGCATGAACCTGGTAGAATTTGACTTCCCGCGCTGCAGCTAGGACCAAGCACGATCAGACTGGAGTCAACAACAATCAATAATGTCGATATTTCTGCATCGACGAATACTGGCAAATTGGCAATACTCCGTCTACCGGTACAGATTCTGACATCGGAACAAGGATGCCATTCCAACAGTGCAGGCGAAGATCAAGTTCGCAGGTGCGGCTGCTAGAACGTGCATGCACCTACTGTTTCGTCATGGTGAAGTACGTATTGTTGGCCCGTCCCTGCCGAAAGTGAAGGTTGGTCTTGCCCATGAGATGCCGCTTCGCCGTCGCTGGAGAGGCAACGATCCTATGGCTTTGTGGTTGCTCGTATAGATTTTCACTTCCTACGGGATTGCGGCTGGTGTTATGATTTTATCTTGGCTACATGTAGGGCATTCCTAAGCAGAAATCTCGGTCGATCACGTAATGACCCAGATCTTGACATCTCCTATTTTCATTTATAACAAGTAAGCTGTGGCGTGGCCAACAACAGCCGATCTTTTCTAATCGTTACCTGACCGAACTTCTCGTGCTGGGTTCACTGCAGAAGCCTGGGTCAGTGGATGAGTGACATGCCCTGTCCCTCTCCGAGACTTCGCCATGTACCTCTCTTGCCGCGGAGATCCATTCACGATAGGTCAACAATCTGCAGTCCGCAGAGGCGCTTTTCGGGGAGCATAGGTGCTGCAGTCCTTTACGATGTTCCCTTCGGCCGGTGCGTCCAGAGCTGTGTTTTAGAGGGTTACGTGATTAAAGACGATCGTGCGTACAGGTACTCTTTTCTACAATAGGATAGTTGTTGTAATGTTGCGGCATGGTAGAAGGACGCGTTCAGATCAACTCCTTTTCCTAGCATGCACACCTGGTCAATCAAGAATTATGTGAGCCTGACAACGGTAACGTTGCGCGAAGGAGATAATGGTCCAGTAATGTGTTCTTGACTGGCGGCCCAGTAGTACAAAGACCACAGGCATTAGTGTTCAAGCTGCACGTGCTTGCAAACGACTCTGCGAAACCTCGAAGTCTGCTATACATCATCATCACGCTGTACAGCGACTAACATCTGGTTGAAGTGTTTCAACGGGATCTGTCTTCGGCACTTCTCATGCTTAAGGAGCCCCCTGTCCATTGAAACATAACACCATCAAGTAAGTACGCGAGGAGCCTAATCGCGCACCTCTATACGCGCGCACTTCACTAAATATAGGTATTGGTCTTAATATAGTATTATATCCACTAAATTATCGATAAAGCAGTTATTACTATACTAAACGAGTTTATAGGCCTTAAGGCGGCTATTTAAGCTATTAAACGACCCTCTAGGTTTACCTAAGTCGCTATAGGTGGTCTTGTGGGTACGAGAGGCCTATAAGACCCTATCTCTATATTATCTAATATAATAAATAACTTATTCGGATTAATAGCCTATTTTCGTACGTACTTTTTACTAATATTACCTACCTTACGTCTTAGAAGCCGTAATTCGCGCTATATATTAGCTAGTTCGAACTAACTACGTTCTAATACCTTACTTATCTTAGTAAATATAGTTTAAATAGTTTAATTAAGTTCTATAGACGTTAATAAGTAGTTAAGAGCCGTAGTAATATAAGAGCTAGTAGCTAGAGTTATTATTAAATCCTAAAGCCTCGCGATTTAATTATTACTAGCTACGACTAGTATAGTTAGTCGCTATTCGTTATAGTTAACGATAAATTAGCTAATTAACGCTTTAGAGGAGTTATATAGTTCGATACTAGCTATCTTAAAGCTCGCTACGTAATTATATTTACTAATAACTATCTTTCTTACTTATTAGTAGCGTTTTATAAATCTTACTTTCTTTACGAGCTTATAGTTATTAATTTAGTTATCGTAGGCTACTAAGGCTTAAAATTATCGCTTAAGAAATAAGAAAACCGTAAGATTAAGAGGTTAAAGGATATAAGATATATAAGGTATTAAATAATAATACTAAACTCGGTAAGTATAAGTAAATCGTATAAACTCGTCGTTAATATAACTCTTATAATCGTTTAAGATAAGTAGCCTCTACTCGCGCGAAGGGAGGTTAACTATAGTCTATAGTATAAAAATCTCTTATAGCTAGCGTAGGCTAATATTATTTATTATAAAAGTAGTAAAGAATAAGGTATATAGCTAATTTAGAGTAGATTTAAGTATAAACTACTACTATTATACGTTTTTTACCTTAAAGATAAGAAGAGAAGTAGTAAATAGGCTATTTAGTATAATATACTTAATTATAGTATACTACTTACGGTTATTTAGTCGTCGGATAATTAAATAGGGCTTATTTTTACCTCTAATAATAGTTTAGTTAAAGTAGATACTAAGGGTAGTACTAATCTTATTTATATTCTAAACGTTTACTATCTTAATAGCCTTATATATTATAACGCGTAGGAGTTCGTTATACTAGTTTATAATCGCTTCTTTTATAATAGCCCTTACTCTTTTATAATTAAGAGTAAGATCTATTTTAGTTTTAACCTCTTAGTTACGCTTAAGAAAGCGTCGCACCTAGGCTTTACTAATAAGGGAAGAGGTACCTACGATCTAGCGAATTATACTAGCTATCTCTCTTATCTAGCCGTAGTTTAGGGTAGTACTAATAGCCTTACGGTTAATAGACTATTAAACGAGTAGTCTCTCTTATTTTAGTAATAGTATTTACTATATAACGCGTACTTCTTACCTAGTACGTCTTTTCTTATTTCGATCGGTAAGTATCTTTACGGACACGTTATATACCTTCGTAGCGTTTTAGAAAGAGGGAAACGCGCTAGCGAGGTATTTATTAAGAGCTAATTAAATAGCTACCTCGTTAACTATAGCTAATAAGACGTTGTGGTTAAGTGGTAAGTGATAATAAGATAGTTGGTGGTTATCTTAGAGTGAGCGATTACCAGGGTGCGCGATAAGACGATAAGCGTACTTAATAACACGGGAAAATGTGAAGAACCAGCTAAACTAGGATGTTTGAATTGGGGAACAATTTAGACAGGACCTGCGATTGGTCAATCACCCACTGACCTGATGTCTTCCCACGGACCTCAGTGAGAACATCTACGCTTGCATCTGCAGTGGCTGGCATGCTGCTGCCCCACTGAGTCTCGACCTTCCAACGTCCGGTTCTTGCGGCACTGAGTCTGTGACGAGCAAACTGATGGAGAGCCCTCTACACACGGGCAGAGTGAGGTCTTCTCGGCAGTGCCTGCCGCAATTGAGATCATACTAATTGTGCACACAATCCTGAGTCGATATGCTCGCCCGGCATAATTCCTACTTATTGACCGCCATTTTTGTGCAATGAGTGACCAAGTGTTGCAATAGATACCTTGAGCAGCCATTCTGAGGTGACTTGGAGGCTGCCCTTTGGGATAGCGCATTGCTGCCCTTTGAGCGTAGTACATTGCTATAGCGTGTCAATCTCGCGATGAGGCTTGCATTAGCTGCTCAACCAGTGGACCGTTGGGCTTGCCAATCGGGTTGAGTGGCAAGCCCTGCGGGTCGAAGTTGTGTACTTGTAGGAAAATACTACTGCTACGAGACTCAGACAGTAGTTTGCAGTACCGCAGTTATAGTATACTGAGATAACAATGAATGATAGAGGGTCAATTAAGCGTAAATATAGCTCGCTGCCTACTGGCAGTGCTGCTTTTAAGATTAGTAACTTACTGCAGCTAGAGCTCGTACAGGCAGCAGCTACGCAGCTAATATACTTGCCTCTAATGCAGTAAGATATAAGACTAAGCCCCTACCCTCTACGCTCGATCGAGTACACTCCGCTAGTAAGTCGCTACTCGTCTATCGCACCTTCCGAAGCGAATTTAGAGGTAGCTACTAGCTATTAGTTATAGTCACCGACACCTAGGATACCTTAGCTAAGTCCGACGCTAAGTCCGAGCCCTATAGGCCCTCCTTCGATACCTAGCCGAAAAGCTAATACTAAAGGGGAGCAGCTAGGTAATAAGGACGAGGTAGTCCTATTTAAGCTAATACTAAAGTACCGCGATACCTTCGGTAGGTATAGCTACGTTATAAAGTAGTAGGCGCGTATTAGCACCGAGTTCTATTAAGAAACGAGTAGGAGGTATAATAATACTACGCTATATATAATAAAAGGCCTCCGTAATAAATAGACTAATAGAAAAGCGGCTAACTACTTTAGCGAAGAGCTAAAGGATAACTTATAGTTATAGTTTAGCGAAGAGCTAAAGAATAACTTATAGTTACAGTTCGTAACCGAGTAGTATAGCTTCTATACTAACTTCCTTAATAAGAAGGAGGTAAAGGCTAAGTAAAATAGTGCTTAAGATACTATTAAAGAGTAGATATAGTCGTAACGCAATCGGATAATAATAAACTTACGTAATAAACCGAGGCTAAAGAGGCTAAATTCTAAGTAGTTAGGATCTAAGTCTTCGAGCGGAGACTATATTAATAGTAATAGTAATAATTAGAGTAATAAGAGAGCTAACTCTATTAGAAAACGGACTCGGACTACTACTTAATAGGTAGCTAAGGAAGATAAACGTTATAATCGACGAATAAAGGACCTAATAGGTAGTGTTATAACGGCTATACCTACGGTTAAACCTAATACTATAGCTAATCTTAATATACGGCTAGTAGTCGCTAAGAGGACGATTTCTAAGCTTCGAACTAATATAAAGGCGATAGCTAGGCTTAAGGCGAAGGTAGAGATACTAGAGAGATTACTACTAATTAATAAACGATCGTAGAGAGAGGTAATAATATTAGAAGAGTTAGAAGAATATAATAATAAGTAGTTATATAGTATATATTAGCTAAAATACCTCTACTATTAGGTACTATTAGGTAATTATCTATTAGTACTTTAGCGTATTTAAACGCCTATTACTGCGGTTAGTTTAGGTAAGAGGTTACGATTTTAGTAACTTATAAACTTTATTTATTACTACTAATTTTAATATTATTCTATTCGTCTAAGTCTACTAGTTACGAATCTATAGTCTATTAATAAATATTATAGTTATAGTAGTTGTAAGTACTATTATAAAGGAAAGTACTAATATACGATCGTATACCGAGCTAAAGTTATAAAGGAGGAGAGGGATTTAGAGTCGCGCGGGTTTACCGGACTTAAGTATATAACTTAATTTAACTAATCGAAGGCTAGCGATAAGCTACGATAAGGAATTTTAACGTTATTCGACGTTTAGTTAAGATCGTAACCTTATTATTTCTTATAAATCTAGCTACTAAGATCTAAGTATTCTTTAATAGTTAGCGGCCTATAGTTATATTTCTTTACGTATTAGTTTATACCCTCTATATATAATAGATAGTTAGCTAGTAGTATTAATACCGACTAAATTAAATCAATAGGCTATAAGCCGAGCTTAAGATTATTTATAAAGTAATTTATTCGAAATCGTTATAGTACCTAACTAAAACTTTATTCTATAGTAAGCCGAGCTTTCTAGATCGATCGATTAAATAAGTCTTAGTCTATAGTTATCGGTTTAGGATATAGTAATAGAATTAGAGAGTTATAAGAGTAGGCCTAGTTACTAAAGAGATATAATAACTAATTTTCTAGCATCCTATTAAAGATCTCTTACAATCGTTTTTACACCTTAAATTCTCGTAGTATTATTATATTATTAGCCTTACCCTTATATAGCTCGTCTAGCGATATAATTAAGCTATCTAGCGTTACGATTACTTGCTACTTAGCACCGTACGCCTTCTTATAACCCGAATAGATAATTCGCTATCTATCTAGCGGTCGATAAAAGGGCCTAAAGGTCTCGTTAATAAATACCTATATAACTCCTTAACTACCGTATAGCTTAATTATAGCTGTATATTTCTTTATTTACTCGATATTATTTAATATTAGGTGCTAGCGTAATATTTTCTTATACCTTACGGATAGGTATAGTACTAAATCGGTAATAATATAACTAATTCGGCTTATACTATAGTAGAAGGTATCTTAGTTTTACTAAAGGTATAAGAGCGTAGCTAACTTATATATTAGTATTACTAATACGTCCCTTACTTTAATCTTTAACCGACTACGATATCGCACGCCTTCTAAGTTAAATAGTTTAACTAATTAATTAATCTACTACTTGCTAAATCGAGTATATTACTTATACTTATCGTTACTCTAATCGTTAAGAGACTACGAGCTGCGATTATAGTTAATTAGTAGGCTATAAAGCCGTATATACTAGCGCGTTCGAGCGTTTCGTCGTCTTCTTATATTAAGGTCTTATAGTATAATAGCTACTACTACTATCCTCTACCTTTAAGCGTTAAGTATAGGTATTATTACTTACTATTAGACTACTATTGCCTACTATACTACGATATTAGCCTCGGTAATAAAATTGAGAAAATTTCATAGTAGGTTACTACCTACGCGTTACCCTAGTCTCGGCTACTAATTATACCTCACGCCTTACCTAAAGGGCAGCCCTACTGCAGCCCTAGGCCTAAAGGGCAGCCTCTTCGTTATTCTAAGGTCCTTAGAACAACAGGAAGGCGGATCCTATCCACTCTACCCTTTAGGTTAGCTATCACGGAGTTATTGCCCAAAGGGCAGGCCTAATCCCAAAGGGCAGCCTCCAAGTCACCTTAGAATGGCTGCTTAAGGTATCTAATGTATAGACTCCATAGCTGTGATTAGTGAGTGGGCATTGGAAATAGTTCCCGGCCGGCATTAGCGCGGCGATGACTACTGCTAAGCATGGCATTCACGCCAAACCGCATCGTTCTTGCGCTACCCATGGCGGCTGAGCAACCAAGCCACTGACAGCAACAACCCCGCGGGATTACTTTCAACATCTTTCTCGTGCACAGCCGGGTGTTACTGATCTACCATACCCTGCCAGCAGTTTGTTTGCACATGCTGGACACCCCGAGATTACCGTTAGGTCACACGAGAACACTTTGATCACAGAGCCGATACTCCGAGATGATCTGCATATGCAGAAACTCGGGCAACGGCCCTTCTGCGTGTGAGTCCTGGTGATCAACTTTAATCGAATTTCCAAGCCGTTAGGCTAAGTCTTGGCCTGAACCGAGAGAACTATTCTTGACCGGCTGATCGCCGTTCCTTATCGCGAAAAGAATGAACGCAAGCTGCACGGCTGATCTTGCCTTCTCTGAAGCAATGTCCGTCTTTGTATGCGCGGCGTATCGTAGGTTTCCCAGGCAGCCTTCTGCCGTCCGTTCCAGAGTAGAAAGTCTGCCTATCGACTGAGTACCGCTTCGGCTGATACAGTTGATGATCACTAGCAACCCTGCCATAACGTCTGCTTGCTATCAACTGGTGAGTGGACGGTGCGTCGAAGGCATCAGCAATCTTTGCAGTGGCTGTCTACTAGGCCGTATCATCCGAGAAATGGACGTTCCACAAGCGCTAGGCGTCGCCAACACATCGGTCGCCGCAAGCTCGGCATGCCCTGTGTCAATGGTGCTCGCTGCGCTCCGTTCCAAGGATGAGCCATTACGTTCCCCGGCAACCGTCGCAGAGGCAGACGTTGTTCTCAAACATATGTGGAGACAGGCGTGCATGGCAGTTACATACACTTGATCGATATTCCAGCCAATTCCTAACTTTCCAGTCCTGCACGAACGAACGGAAATTGTAGCACATCATTTGCTAGAGCAAGCCTACGAAGGGCCCAGGTGGAAGGACAAGTGGTAGATGGGATGTATATGCGCGCAGGTGCATAATGTGTTGAGAAGTGGGAACACAATAAACTCCTTTTACCTGTGCTTTTGCACGGCACATTAATCCTGATTATGCTACTTAAACTAGGCGAGTCAGAACCGAAGACTCGCCGTTCAAGCCCAATAACATTCTACGAGAGAGAACCTAATTGGTACTAGTACATCTGGGAATAATCGGATGCATTTTCTGTGCCTCCTACCGTTCAACGGCACAAGCACTAGCTAACGAATCCTGGACAGCAGCTATTGGCATCAATGCGCGTACCGATCTCGGCGTCACTCCCACATTCGACCCAAGACCTCCCCATCGCAATCATTACTTCAGCGCTTGTCAGCGGTGATGCAAGCTGTGATCCATGTCAGGCCAAAATCCTATGGGCTAACTAGCCATCTTTAAGATGCGGGCGGCATGTACCGGAGCATACTTATACAACATCTACCGAGTGAAGTCGACGAGAGTCTAGACTGTGGCCCTTTTGCGACACATGCAGACCTGACGCGTTTCCAGGGAGCCCTGCTTCAAGACATATGCATACGCCACGACCATCATTATCTACCTTCCCGAACTAGCGACAAGACAACGTCGATCTGACGCAGCATTGCTAGCCTTGCCGCCAGACAGTCTATGGCATGCATTGTAAGCAAAGTCGATGCCCGGATCGATGATCGCCTTTCAGCACGCTCTCAGTCCTTGAAGAACCATGGTCGCTTTCGGTGTGCCGCGTGTGTTTGCGCAGGATAGTGGATGGGCACCGGCAATACCGTTGTGAAGACTTCACTCAGTGACGGCGCAGCTGCAGGTTCCGTCAACCCTCCATCGTCGTGTACCGCAAGGTAACTACTGGCGTCATGTAGCTCTGCTCTGCCATTGGCATCGGCGGCAGCACCTGCCTCGTCAAAATTGCAACCTGGCTTGAGCGTACTCTTCTTATCGAATTTCCTGCCAGCATCATAAGATCCCAGTGGCATCTTCGACGTAGCTTGCGTCGTCCCTTGATGTCTTTCTCCGTTCGGATGTCGACTATCGGCGGTCGTCTCGACCGGCACAGGGATCACCACACCGCTCTCCCAATTGCGACATGTTAGCTTCGGCAACCTCGACTTGCTGTCGGCCACGATGCGGCCCCTGCATCGAGCAAAAGTGTTAGCCCAAGATCAGCGCATGGCACCTGTATGACCATCGGCGCCTAAAGTCAAGACCGACGACAATCAACGGAAGCATGCCGAATACTTGTGGAATTGATCGGGAAATTCCACTTACCATGCGCTCTCACTCAAATTCCCTGAACCGACATAGGCCCATCCTGCATACCATTTCGTCTTTCCCTCAACGATTGACACTGCTTTCGGCTGCTTGAAACGAACATAGAGAATCTGGAGGCAATTTTCGTCAGCATCAAACCCCTCGGCATGACTTAGGCAAGGCTCCGAAAGGAAGTCAGGCTTCCTCATGGTGGCGCGATCGAGCGGAGGTGGGTGTCAGGCCACCGAGCCACAGTAATCGAGATCATGATGACATGGACAGACGTGGTAAGAACCTGCCACTGGGTTGAGGCTGATTGAGACCATTCGACCAAAGGACCACAGTCGGTGACACCACCATGGCATTGCCATCCTCCCACCGGGTGAACACCGTAGTAGCATCGAGGTACAGCGACGATCAACTGCGAATCGTGCATGCATCATGCATGAAAGACAAAACGCCGCAATGGTGACCAACTAGTGTGGCTTCTGCATCCGTGATCGACTGAGACATGGACTTCTCCAGCATTTGGCATTTGCTTGTAACATCCCCAACGATCACATCAAATCTGCAATGCATCGTAGAATCGCCAGCCTCCCGACCGCCAGAACAAGGGGTTGGGCTTTGAACTTGACATCAGATCGGGCTAGTAGCTTCCGCGCTGCAAGGCACCAAATGGGGCAATGAGCTACGGGCTTTGCATTTCAGAGTCGTGTGACATTTGTGCTGCAGGGACCTTACACAACTCGGTAGATCTTCATCTACAGCCAACCCCGGCAAAAAGCGCAACGGTCATGTCAGGAAACGATGTCTGCAAGCGTCGCCCCACGCCGGAGAATAATTCCAGGTATTTTGCTGCAATCAACCCCCGGTGGAGGTAGGCGTCTAGGCCAGTTTCCAGCTTTGCGTTCACCAGCCACACGAACTCGTGGAAAATGCAGGGGGGTAAGCCATTGCCAAAAATTGAAACGGTCTCCCGTAAGCGATACATCGTATACAGAACGCACAAATGGACAAGTAGCAAGCAGCCCAGCAAGTATGACAGAACACAAACGGAGAGACAGGCGCAGCACGTACCTTGTTATGCATCAAGATTCCATCGTCCCTCACACCTACACAATCGCACAAGACGTCTCTGACCAGGTCGTTGGTCTCCCACCACTTCTTCTGAAAACAGATCGTGCCTGCTGCGTTCGGTCCGCCTTTCGATTTCTTCACTGTCTCATCGCTCGGGAAGTAGATGCGCAGATTCTTCTTAATGAGCTCGTCGAGGTTTGCGTCGTCGTTGTTTGAGCCTGACTTGCCGCGTTTCGGAGCTGTGGCGCTTGCGGTGACAGTAGGATCGAGTTGAGCACAAGCTGCTTGGTAAAGTTGGCGGACGAACGGTGTGCTGAGGTTGCCGAGAGAGGAGGTGATGAAGTCGAGACGTGGCGGGTACGAGGGGTCAGTAGGTGTGCTGGAAAGGCCGAGGGAGTGAATTGTGTCCTGCAGTGACAGTAGACCTGTGCGTGCTGGATCATCCTGGACAATTGAAGCTGAGCCTTGTGCTTGGTCGAGAACCTGTGGATCAGAAGCTCCGTGTGACAGTTTTGTAGAAGTCATGCTGGTGCCAAAGAAATTCTTCTTGTCAGGCAACGAAGTGGATGAGGCCTGTAAGGCACGACTCCCACTCATTGAATGCACAAAGCCGACGTTCCTCGTAGCACTGAAGTTGAAGTTTTCCAGCTTCCTCAGCACATCCTCCGGCACATCCATTGCTCGTATCTGCTTCTGCACCTCTTTCTTGAATTGTGTCTCAATCTGTGCGATGCTGGTGGCCTTCTGCGAGGGTAAATCTACAACAAAAGCCACGTTCTCCATTACTCCACCAACACCCCAATCAGCAGGTGTTAGGTTCGCGCTTGGGACCACAACTCTGCAAATCTCCTCGCTAATTTCACTGCTGTCGTCCTTGAAGAAGAGCAGCATGATCTTGCTGTGCATATTTCCACCACCACCCAAGTGCTCCGGCATCACAAGTCGGACATTTGGCACGCCGGCAAAGTCTTGCTGCAAAAGTCGTCGATGCTGGTCGTTCTGTGCGTGGAGGACGAAGATGAATTTCGTCGTTGCGGTGTTGAAGTGTGGGAGAAGCCAGTCGAAATCGACTATGAATGAGGAAGCGAGTACTGATTTGAGACTGTAATTGGATGATGGCGGCGAGACGACGTCGCGGAACGAGATTGCTTCGAGGCCGCTAGACGAGTGGCGAGACGGATGGGAGGTGAGAAGGACACGTGGGTTGGGGAAAGAAAACGGATTATCTGAAGGAACCCCGGTTGTTGTAAAAGGCTGTCTCGAGTTCGCTGAAGCTGACGCGGCCGCTGCTCTTCGTAGTGGTGGAGGAGATATTCGTCTCGAAGGGGGTGATGGTGATTGACCATCCATTCCGCGTTTTCGTTTGAGGCGAGCGAGACGTTCTGCTTCCATCGCTTTGCGGTTGAGGCCTAGGATACCGACTAGCGCTTGAGCGGGGGGTAAGGCTGCTTTCTGTTCTGGCTCATCATGCTTCTGAGAAGAGTCCGCAACAACCACTCTAGACTGAAGCGGCAGGGCGATGGCTTGTTTCACGTCGCTTGTATTAAACCGGTCTGCTCTTGTGTCGATTGTCGTTGACTTGAGCCCAGGGCTATTGTGTTGGCTCTGTAAGGACATTGCAATGGCCATCTTGAGGTCTTCATCGTCGGACTCCAGGTCAATGGGCGAGGAAGGCGATTGAGTTTCTTCATCCCCTGTCAAGTCAATGACGCCACTCATTCTCTTAAGTGTCGGCCTCAGAGCTTTGTTTGAAACAATATTTCGTACCAATGGTGGTGGTCGATAGTGTTTCCAGTCCCCGCTTGCCTTCAAGCATAAGGACCTGAAACTCCTTAAACGCAGTCCCACTAGCAGATTCAACACCGCCAGATTAACGAAGCGCACCCAAGACTGAAGTACAATAAAGGCTCAATGTTGCTCTCATGTGAAAAAAAGGGTAGCAAAACATGAAGGTTTTCTTCAGATCAAAGGGCGAAAGGGTCACGTGAACGCGTGGAGGATACGTGTATGACGCGCTTAAAAGGCCTGAGATCACTACGTGCGGAGAAAGATTCGGCGCTCTCAAACCCGAGCATGCCTATTACATCACACCTTGTCGCAGTCCGTGTCTGGACACCAGGCAGCATTGTTCTCCTTCAAGCCACTGTGTCACAATCATTTCACACATGATTTTCGTGCAAAGCCTGGTTCTAGAGATACGTTCAGTATCACTAGATTATAAATCTTCACGGGATGAAGCCAACTATGGTATCCTCCCTGTAAGTCAGGTTCTATCAATCAGCAAATTCTGGCGCGACTTCTCATGATAACTATGGCATCCTCATACTTCGCGCTGATTGTTGCGCTCTTTACTGCGATCTTTGGTTCTATCGCATCAGCACGAAAGGTGACGAGTCCTAAAAACGTTCCGAAAGACGCGATCCTCCTTTCCAATGTCGAGTCGTTGACCTTCCGCAATGGCAAGATGACCACAGCAAGACGAGTTTCACCCGTACAACAGCTCAATTGCGTGGGCCCAAAGAATGTATGTAAAACATACAATGTTGACGTAATGCGCTGCACCAATGAAGGCACGGACTATGATGCAGAGAACATACAGTGGGCATGCCGAGCAGATTTACCAGAAGAGTTCAAGCTTGGGAGCACAGACGTATCGTGCGAAGGGTATGCTTCCAGTGACGATCCTTACGTCCTCAAGGGTAGTTGCGGTGTTGATTATAGACTCTTGCTCACGGACAAGGGAGAGGAGAAGTTCGGGAGCGGCAGGCGTGGGAGCAATCCGTTCACAGGTGATGCTGGTAACAGCGAGGGCAGCACAGTCGCCCGAGTTATCTTCTTTGTGATATTTGGTGGTGTGCTGTTTACCATCATATTCAAGATGCTCCAGGCGTGTCAGCGCAACCCTCCACGACTCGGTGGTGGAGATGGACGGCCCCCATGGTACGGTGGTGGAGGCGGAGACGACGATAGCGACCCACCACCACCATACGACGCAAATGACTCCAACCAACCGCAGAAACCAAGAACCTATGGCAATCCTACCAGAGCTAGCGCCGCTGGCTCCTCGCGCACTGCTGGTCAGCAAGCAAATCAGGGCTGGCGACCTGGTCCGTGGACCGCAGCAGCAGCGGGCGCAGGTCTTGGCTACGCCTTTGGCCGCAACCAAGATCGGACACAGACACAGCCGAGAGAATCACTACAGGGACCCAGCGGGGGTTTCTTCGGGGGTGGAGGTGGCTATGATCGAGGAGGGGCGCCAAGTAATGCCAGACAGTCCTCTTCGTCAAGCTTTTCAAGTAGTAGACACGAGTCTACAGGATTTGGTGGCACATCCAGACGATGAGGTTGAGACTAGTACAGCCACACGCAATGAACTTATGATTGTGAGCAGCATTATTTATCGCCGCTTTGCTAAGAAGCTGAGCTCTAATGACGAGTAACACGAAGGCTCCGCAGGTCAAAATGTGATTCAGAAGCCAGCAGAAGAAGGTCTTGCTCAGCTTACAACGGTTAAAACAGGCTTTTGTTCGGCCAACAAATGATGAGTCAAACGTTTGCTTCGTGCAAATCTGCGATATATGAGTTGTTGCACAGCCTCGTCCGCGACCTTGGCGTCGTTCCGCAATTATTGTTTGAAATTAACAAGCACTCCATCATCAACTAAATCGAAGTACTTCCAGATTTTCTGCTACGCTTTGGGACGTTAAGAGACGCTGATAATGCATATCTCGCGAGGATGACAGGAACGCTGGGCGACAGTGCATCGCCCTTACCACAGTCCAGCGTCTCTCAAACCACAGCAATTTACGGGATCTCTCGCGTGTCCCAGCCCCAAAGCCTTTGTCCTCATCAAGGTCGCATCTAGCAGCATGGTTTGGCTGAAGTAAGACGACTGCAACCACGTGGGTTCGTGTACATGAATACTGCATTGTATCTGCCGTGTTCAGGGTTCGGCTGCGTCATTCTACCACAACCGTATCCCATGCGAATGGTGAGGACCGGGGCGCACTTCAAAGCAACCCCCTCGCTGAATGCTTCAGGAAATCACAGCCTTCCAGACATCGTCTGGTAAAGACAAATCTGGCTTGCTGTCCTCCGACTCGTTGTACATTGCAATCTGGTATCACCACTTGTTCCCTCTGAAGGCTCGTTTCGGACTTGTTCGCACAGCCACGAATTTTCTGAAAATCCTTCAGATCGAACCCTGGCTTCCCTTCTAGGGGCAGAAATCCTTAGAAAATCATGTGTCGAAACTCGAGCGGAAGGTCTAGAAGCGTGGGTTCGGTAGGTACAGGCAAGCTTGATAATGGACTGGCAGTATCAGAAGATGTCTTTACTGCTGAAGCTACTGCTGATAACGTGGATACGCAAGGTGAGCTGGCGCTGGTATTGCCGGTACTAGCCGACGGAGGACTGACGGACTGTCTCTGTCAGATCCACCCCCTGCTTCACAGGTATCCCCAGCCTCTTCTTCCGGCATGTCGATCTCGACGGTGATGTCAGCTAGCTGAGTCCCGAGGCTCGACACATCACCAGGCAGCTGAGGAGCTGTCAGGCAGTATAAGCATAACGTATCTATTGCTGCACAGAAGTAATTCTTACCTTCAGCATCTTGACTATCGAGCTCATCTGCATCATTGAGATCTGCCATGATGATAGTGAGCACTTAAATGTAGAGGTCCCAAGCGCCACAGATCTCACCGCGAAGGGAGAGTGAGAATATATGCCTGCTGGCGTGCTCGATCGGCCCTTTTGCTTCATGAGCAAGCCATCACGATCGTGAATCAATGGATCTTTGCCACAGAGACACCCAGACTCTGGGATGCATCAGTCACGATTCTATCGTGGGCGCCACAAGCCTGAATCCACTCTGAGACGGTGTTGTTGACGACAACAGCGGTGTCTGCATAATAGTAGTAGTAGTAGTAGTAGTAGTAGTAGTAGTAGTAGTAGTAGTAGTAGTAGTAGTAGTAGTAGTAGTAGTAGTAGGGGAGATGCGTGACTGCCGAAGGGTGGATGTGCCCGAATGGATGGTGCTTGTCACAGGTCCTTCCTGCTTCCTGCGATGCGGCTCTTATTTGTGGCAAGTTGTCTGTTGCTAGTACGACGAGTAGCTACCGCTGGCGGCAGTAGCATGGCAGTGGCTGATATTAGGTCCACGCGCAACCCTCGTTGGCCCGACTCGAGAACTGATGGCTCGGTATTCACGGCGGTATTGAGGGCTCGCAGACTTGATATCTACTCGACAGACAAGAGAGTACAACAATAGCAGAGTGGTAGATGGTGTTCGGGTGAAATTTCTCACCCAGAAACAACGTCCATAACATTCCCTGCAGTTCAGTCACGTCGTCTTGGTGCCTGTGCCCAGAATGCGCAAGTTCGCAGAAGGTGCCAGGCGCAATCACACTCACTGTCTTATATCGCGGGTGACCTGATTGTAGCTTTTCGGTTCACATTGCACCTGAGTTTCATATGAGAGCGCAGAGCAAAACCTAGAGTACAGTTATGGACCATTTCACATGCGTCCGACTCTACGGTCCTAGACCCACTCTTGTCAGGTAGCGGTACTACTACTAGTAGCTTACTATTTACCACTTGGAATGCTAGGTAAGCATGTGGAAGGGTCCACAGACGCAGGACACCTGTTGTTACTCAAGTCCTCGGCACTGAGATGGTTCAATAACGAAATTTTGCAGCTGCCGATAGTTTTCGCCCTTAGTCGTAATAATGCCCTGATCGGCAGTGCTGCCTTTTGAGGCTCGTACCGCGATTGGTTTATACCAACGGCGACAAAACAACAATTTTCTGTAGTGCCCTCACTATCGTGCGACACCGATGGCTAATCTTGGTGATGATAGGTTGCCGGGTGGTGTAAGGTAGCTAATTCGACTACGCTGAGTTCAATATCGTGGTTTATTTGATCAGTCTATGAATAATTAGGTCGTAGGCAATGGTTGCAAGTACATGGTGTGAGGTGGTCGAAGGTTTTCGTTGTTTTGTCGCGCGTTGGTATTAAGCGACCGCGGTAGGCTCGGCTCGAGGCCAAGAGCACGGAAGTTTCAGTCCTTGACTGCGTCTAACGTCAAGCCGCAACAATGACTGTCCACTTTGCAAAACGTCATTCAAGCCTTCACATTAATGATGTATCGCCCTGCGCAGCCGATACTAAAGAGGATGGCACCGGATGTCATTTCCATGATGATTGCCGCGCATGGGTCGGTAAAGGTCGTCCCGGATGGCTGAGCTACTTAGTTAGTCAGCCCTTGGATTGTTGGTTAGCTGTGTGATTTCTGCAAGCTGATAGCGAGCCTTTGACAGAGTGGTCAGATTACTAAGCGAAGGGCCGGCGCATGGTCTGACACAACGATAATGCCTACGATGATATAGAGAGGGCTAGTAGCTGTTGGAACAAGCACATGGATGGTGACGGTAACGAGGAGGACAAGGTTTGGCTACAGAGATACCATGCAGACAAGCAACAAACCCGGATCCGACCAGCTGTTGCACAAGCAAGGTCTCGGAACGCATATCCATCCACCCGGTTGAGGATCACTCGGATGGTGTCATTACCTGCTCGACTTTTGTCCGCATTTCATTATCATGATCAGTGATTAGGTCCTCGCGACGACAGAAGCAGAAAGGAGTGCAGCTCAAGGGTCAGACACCGCATGTAGGTCGAATCGGATTGGATTGTACCGGAACACCCAAGGGACCTGGATCGAGCTGACAGCCATCGCTGACAGTAGTGAATATCGATCAGATCCTATGTCTTCAGAGACTGATCAGGAGCGAACTGCTCCTGCCAGCTCGAGCGACGAGGGCATCGCCGAGAAGCCTTCTATCCATACCTGGGAAGGACCTGACGACAAGGACAACCCTTTCAACTGGTCTCCAGCTTACAAATGGACCGTTACGATTACAGTCTGCTTCATATCTATCTTGACTGGTCTTCCGGCAGGAGCATATGGAGCAGGAGGTGGTCTCATCGCGGATCAGTTTAGTGTCGCGAATGCACCGTTTGATAACACGATATGGGCGACTACGAGCTGGAATATGGGTGCTGCCCTCTGGCCATTGATTTTTGTACCGTTAACTGAGTCAAGTGGAAGGATGCCTGGATGAGTGGAAACGGTAGGTGGACGGTCTGACTGAGTGCTGACGTTTTCCAGCTACTTCGGAGCATACTTCATCTTCGTGGTCTCTTTGTTCGGCTCATGCTTCGCACAAAACTACGCAACCATTGTAGTGACTCGATTCCTCGGCGGTGGAGGCTCCTCTGTTGCCATCAATATAGTTGGTGGCAGTATCGCAGACATATGGCGAACTGATGCCGCACGCTCGATACCAATGTCTATTTTCGGCTTCACCTCCGTCGCAGGCATTGCACTTGGTCCATTCATCGGCTCGGTCATTGTTCAGATCAACAAGACCGATCCATGGCGATGGATCTTTTATATCCAGATCATCTTCAATGCAGCGCTTATCCCTGTCTTCTGGCTAATCCTTCAGGAGACGCGAGGCGATGTAATCCTTGCCAAGCGTGCAAAGAAGCTCAGAAAGGAGACTGGAAAGGAGGTCTACGCGCAAAGCGAGCTCGACAAAGAATCAACTATTCAGCTGGTCAAGACCTCGTGCTGGCGACCTATTAAAATGCTTTTGACGGAGCCTGTTGTTACATTCTTCACACTCTGGGTCAGTTTCGCATGGGGCATCCTCTTCCTATTTTTCTCCTCGGTGGTCCAAACATTCGAGTCGGCTTACGGCTTCGGAGTCCTCCAGACTGGTCTGGTGCAGCTGGCTATTAGCGTGGGAGCGGTCATTTCTACAGTCATCAATCCTATCCAGGACCGTCTTTACCTGAAGTCCGAAAGCAGAAACAAAGAACGGCCGGGTAAGCCCATCCCGGAAGCACGACTGTATTTCTCCGTGCCAGGAAGTCTGCTCTTCACGGTAGGGCTGTTCTGGTATGGCTGGACCTGTAGACCCAGCATCCACTGGATCGTACCCACCATCGCCATCGCAATGGTCGGTATTGGCATCTACAGCATCTACGTTGGTGTCGTCAATTACCTGACCGATGCCTACGCGAAGTACGCCGCCTCTGCGCTCTCTGCCGCCTCGCTTGGCCGAAACAGCTTCGGTGCATTCTTGCCGTTGGCCGCTCAGCCACTTTTCAGGAACCTTGGGTTTGGATGGGCGGGAAGTTTATTAGGATTTATCGGGCTGGCACTCAGCTTCGTGCCGGTCGTTTTGTTGTTTAAGGGACCTGCAATCCGTGCTTCAAGCCCGTTCATGAGCGAGGCGACTTATGATGACGATGAAGGAGATGATGGCGACCAAGATAAAAAGGCAGAGGCAGATCAGAATGAGTAGACATGGTTTGCCAGTTCACTGGATGCGACATCTCCGTGGGCAGGAATTCGGGGCATGCATCACGAGATGACGGGACAGTCCGGAGTCCGCTAGATGTGAAGGATGCTGAACGGATAACGCAATGCAAACTGTGTTGCACGGGCGACCAACTTGCAGATCAAATGCAAATTGTAGGAACTGTTACGATATTACCATTATTACAATACTTACTTGACTGTACGTTTCCTCCTTCAGTATGCAGAACAACATGGCAAATACAACGACTCGCTGGCCTATAACGGCAGATTATATGTCGCCAAATCTCACACTCATGATGCGACTTCGGGCTCTCGTCAATGGTCTTTTCGGCGTTCTTCTCTTCATCGTCGAACTCTGCAGTGAGCTCTTCGAGACCGAGGTGCTTTCCCACAAGCTCGTACCGATCCCTCTTGTTCCTGCGAGCCGGAAGAGTAATTTGCTCGCAATCTCATTGGGACGCTTTTCCCGTGCTTCTTCGCTGTGTGCCATGGCTAGAACTGTGATCGGTTCAGGTGAGTTGAGAGGCCTCACCCTCGACTTCAAACCGCAGTGAGCTGGGTGCGGAAGCCCAACCGCTCCGCGAAGCGTGCAACTCACGTCTCTTTGTTCCATCGGCTCATGACTGGCACCAAGGTCCACGACCGTCGGGATATTCACCAGAAAACTCAGACTCTGCCTGTACCGATGGGATGTCATGTCGATAGTTCGTCGGCCAGGTGTGCAACGTTCTGGAAGCTTGATGTACCAGCCTAGTGCACACGCGCTGCGATGCCGACGTCCATCGCCTGTAACGCCGTATCATCCTGCGCGAATAAGGTCTCCACGATGAGGTTCAGTCAGCGGGTTGACTCAAATGCCATGTGTTTAGACCTAGCTTTAGACAATCGAACGATCGATGACGAGCTCTTTCGATGCCAGTCACCTGCGCACATGGTCGCACACCGATTCACGATGCACCCTAGTGTCATGGGCCAATGACAAACCGATACTGTAAAGGCCGTTAGGTAAGCATGGGAAGACACGCAGCGAATGGTTTATACTGGCGGAGAATGGTTCCAGTGGATATGCAAATCTGCTCCTTTTGTATAACGGGCCCCGAAAAACGGTGCTCAATTCGAAACCGAGCGATGAATCGACGATCTCAGCCACAGATCTTGAGCCTCGCTCGCCTCGCTCGCCTCGCTAGTCATGTCCCAGTGGAAAAGCTCACCCATCAGAACCTGATATTTTACTCTGACACGGACGCTAGAGCGTGCCTTGCAGCTTCAACCAGGCTCCATACAAATCTTCCCTGTTAGAGTACCAGCAGGCCAGGAAGCTCTCCGCTTCTGATCATCTTTGATCGACCCTCTTGGTCAGGCTAGTGGTAGAGCCAATTAAACATACAGCGCATCCTGTCCTACTGTATCCTCAAGTTTTCAAGGCATAAGCTGTATGCTGGACCATTGGCCGAATAACCGCACTGTAGGAAAATACTAGATTTTGATTGAGTTGGACTTAGCCTTGGAGGCACTAGCCACAGAAGACTGTTGGTAGATTTGGCCAACCGTCTCCGCAGCATGCCTTGTTAGGACCGTGCTGTCGGATAAATGTTGCGGGTGTACCACGATTGGAAGCAGGGGTCACTCTCGCGCCCGCACGGTAGCCAGCTAGTACTTACAGAATTGCTCATAAAACAGCGCCAACAAACCTTTAGGCCTAGCACGTTCTAGGCGGTCATTATTCGCCGTCGCCAGTATCACCAATATGAATCTGATCTACTTCTACCACATTCTTGTTGCAGCATTTGCCATCTTGAACGGAGATGTATGTCCGGTCCACACAGCATGTAGAGCCTCCTATTTTCGTGCTCCGCTTTACAACATATACAACAACTTTGTCTGACGGTCCACATTCTTGAGTCGTTATCCCAGACCCTGAAGGCCACCCCGGATTTGATGGGTACTAATGCCCGACGCATTGCCCCGGCTCCGTCACCAACTGTTGAAGAGGCAGCATCCCTATTGCACACGTATCCAGGTCACCTCGGTAAGTCATCAGGTATCAAGCGGGCCAGCACCGCCTGCCAGAACTGTAAACAGATCAAACGGAAGGTAAGTGAACCTTCACACTGTCACGAACACGCTATAGGCCAGCCGCGAAGGACTTTTGACCAGCTAGGGACAAGGACCTTTCGCGCTCAAGGCAGGATTTAAACATCCGCTCACATTTCTCTTGATAGTGCGATCAACAACGTCCCTGCTCGAATTGCTCTCGCACAACCACTGAATGCACCTACGATGAGGGCCAGGATGGTCGCAGACGAAGTGCCAAGAAGCGTGCCGTCGAGGAGCTAGTACTCAAGCGAGACGCTCTTGACACGCTCCTTGAAGCCTTGCGCAACGCCGATGAAAGCCAGCTGCAGCACCTCTTGCGGCTCATCAAAAGGGACGCGCCATTAGATGACGTTATACGGTACGCATCTGTGGTCGACGAAGCATCTAACGACCGACTTGCGCTGTCGGACGCCTCTTCTGAGACAGGAAACTCGCGGAAAAAGAAAATACTCAGCATTAGTGCGCTGCTTTACGACAAGCCTCTTGTCAAAGTACCTGCTGCAAACTGGACGACGGTGACTAAGGACGATGAACTCGTATCTCACTTGATATCAGTCTACTTCACCTGGTACCATCCTGCATATCCATGCGTCATTCGCGATCTATTCGTGCGGGAGATGGTTGCGGGAGACCTTAACAGCCAGTTCTGTTCACCTATATTGGTAAATGCTATGCTTGCCACAGCTTGTGTAAGTAAAGTGTCTACCCGTTGGGAGTCGGAAATTGACGTGGTTCAGCACTTTTCAGACCACAGTGACGTTCTAGAGACCTTCAACAGGCCTGCGAGCCGTGGTCTGCATTATCTCAAAGAAGCAATGAGATTATGGATGGAGGAAATTGAGTATCCTAAGCTGAGCACCTTGCAGGCTGGTCAGATAATCGCTACAGCGTGAGCATTGAACATCCTTTTTGTTGCAGGGTCAGCTCACATCTCTCAGGCTTACTTTGTCGGGGCGGGACAGGCTCAGCAATTCATATATTGATCAGCTCAATGACATGGCAGGTGACGTGGTGTTCAAAGCGGCAAGGTCAGGTAGTATGAAGGGTCCTACAACAGACATGGAGAAGTCCTTGAGCCTTGCAGTTTGGTCCCTCTATGTCCAGAGCGTGTAAGGCATTCCTTTGGTCACGGTCTCTTCACTTACTGACAAATAACAGGGGATTCAACTTCACCTTTATGAGATCTCGGACCTATGCCAGGCCGAAGATTGACAGACTCGCAATCGATGATCCCGTGTTTAGTACCAAGGCCAGCTGGTTTCCGTACCCTGACAGCGAGCCCACTGCAGATACACACTTTGGCAAATATACAAACTTGCAATACGACCTGCATGAAATTGGCGCACAAATATCGACTTTTCTGTTCGCTGACAGTAGCAGTGCAAAGGGGCAAAAAAGCTTCGATGACCTAGATAAGATGTTACAATCTTTTTCTCAACATCTGCCATCGCTTGACGACGGAGACGTCATAAATCCGCACGACGTGGAATTGAAGCACGTATTGCAGTCTCTCATACGTGCTACTCACTAACTTCCACAGCCTTGTATACCACTGGTTCAGGATTTCATTCTTCAACTTTGTGATCACGCCGCAGACGCCGCATCTGTCGCCTACGCCGGATGAGAGCTTCCAGCTTTATGCTCGACAAGAGTGCATAGAATCAGGTCTGGCAATAGCAGGTCTGTTCAGGAGGTATTATCGTGACTTCAACCCGAAGCACATATCAATATGGATGCCTCAGACGGCCGTCAGTGCCGCTTACGTACTTATGGACGATATCGACAACCCTCGTATACAGAATCTCTACTACGACGTCTGTCATATGATCACCTCTGCTTCAAAACGCTGGTTTTGTATGCGGGGTCACGCCCGTATGCTTCTCGTGACCGCGGAGCAAAAGGGATACGTCCTCCCAGAGAATGCGAAGCAGATTTTGAGAAGGGTGGCAGTGGATGGTTGGAAAGATGATGATCATAAGCACTTCCAGGCCAGTATATTCCCGAACTACGCGCTCGCGAAGGGCAAGGACCCCAGAGTAGCAGAGATGGGCGATCTGCTGGAAAGATGGAAGAATCTCACTATACAGAACGAATCTGCTTCAAGGCTGACAGTGCCCGTGGATTCCGATAGTGCTTCCCAGCACCTGAGATCAAGTACGGAAGACGTCGATGAGGACGAGAGCTCGACTGACATGGAACTGGACGGTGCTGGCACTGAAGATGATTAAGGACCATGATCCTATTAGGCCTCTGAAAAGGGAGATTATTCATTGGTCACCCGCCAGGTACGTACTCTTGGATACACAAAAGAAGCACTTTGTGCTCACATAGAATATTCACCATTCGTACAGAATCTGCACTCGCATTTTTCAACGACAATCCTTGCTTGCGTACGGTACAGCACTGAACTTGGGCATGATGCCCCAGCACAAATAAGCGACATGTCTCGGCACACATATTTATCGAGATCTCGAATCATGGTTGCCCAAGCGCAAGTTCAAAACTCCAGATTACAAATCAGTATCATTGTTATGCGGGACCTGCACGGAGCATGGTTCACCTGTAGGTGTTTGGCACAGCCCACCAAACGACCGATCTTCGACAGCGTCGACCGGCCGAGGAAGGAGCACCAAGAGCAGAAGAGGCAGTGAAAGATGTGGTCCTTCGCTCTCGCTTGGCACTTTGGTCCTCGCGCCTTCCAAGGCTGTCATTCCAAACACTGGCGGAAGGCATCATCCGCAACGAGGAAGCCGTGACCTAGGAGGATATCGTTACGACCCACGAAGAAGCAGGCACGAGTCAGGGAAGAAGGGGGTTACGATGGGTAGAAGGCGGGTACAGCACAGGGAAGCAGGGGAATCGCTGCAGCTGTCAGATACCGTAGCGAAGCTGAGTCAGGCATTCTGTTGCTGTGTCGATTCGAGCTCCGCTGAGCAACGCCTCCCTCTGACATCGAGGCGCTGAAGGGAAGTGACCGAATTTCCGGGCGGGTCGAGGCAACAGATTATGACCGCGATATCCGCCTCGTTGATGGCACCTTCGACATGAATACAAGCTGGAGGATGACGGGACAGGGAAGCTGGTGAGGCGACGCATCAAGGTCGATGACCATACTGTGGTGAGCATCGGGTCACTGACAGGTATATGGTGATCCGCTTGGCGCAGTGAGCCATCTTTGTTCGATTGTAGAAGTACAGAGAGAGCTCGGAGGAAGCTAAGACGAAGGCCCTGTTGTGAGCTACGGACGGCAGCGAGAACGCCGGCTGAGGTTATGTGACGTCGATTCAGGAAAGGACTGGAGCGCTGCAATTGAAACCCAGACATCTCAATGATCAATTGTTGCTCCGAACATGCTCCATACACGGTCATGCTCGGATCAGACCTGCTAATCTGCTCGGCGACGATTAACTCACCAAACGCAAAGTCATCACATTGTAGCATAACTAACTATAGCCTCACCGACTTCCATTTACTCTCGTGCGGCCTTGTTCATTCGAGGAGTCGGACTCACCACTGCCCGGGGAAGGTGACTTTTCCCAACTTCGAGCACCACATCTCTAAGGCATGGGTTACACCTGTACTCAAGTCTCCTCGAGCACTGTACCTCTTCTCGATATCCGGCCACCTTTCGAAGGCTTCAACCACAAGGCCTACCAAGCAAGAACCAGAATCCAGGTACATCTTCGAGTGTGAGAAGTCCGACATTGACAAGGCTACACATCTCTGTCCGCAGCCACGCAGTCTCAACCTATATGTGTTATCCAAGGGAAATAAAAGCCATCAGTCTGAAGGCCTCCCTTATCCAACACCTCGTTCCACCGCTGGGTTGCCGCGAAGGCGGCATCGAAGGTCCGGATAGCTTCCGCGGCTACAACCGGCATCTACAATTCAAGACAATCAAGTAACGAATTTCTATCGCCGGTGCTCATCTCTCGTAAGCGGAACATTGTCGCCGTATATACCTGCCTAGTGACCTCCCATATCTACATAGAAGCTAGCATGTTGGTTGCCGTGTCCGATGAGCGTCGAGCTCAATGTTTATTACGTCGACCTCCAGATATGGCAGAGCCCAATAGCCGCTGACAAATAATGAGCTAGAGCAATAGAGCCCTGAGAATGAGATTTGAATTAGTCTTAACAATGATGTTCAGAGACCGATATAGAGAGCATGAGAAGGCGTATTGATTTACTCCATATGGCCTCAGGCAACAAAGCTTGGCACTGCACTGCGTAGTAGGCGGGTATTCTAGAGGCGGGCCTGCGGGCTTGTTGTACTGACAGTCGACCTTCTAAGCCCGCATTGCACCTGCACCTGCACCTGGCGTACCTGCATTAGAGCATCACATTTCTTTCCCAAGTGTGAACAGCGGCGACGCTCAACTACCGTCGAATCCCAGCTTTCGGCACTCCGCTAGTATACAAAACCTTGAAATCGAGTCACTAGCAGACGGACCTCCCGAGGCTGCCCACCACTGCAGGATCCCAGCTCAGCTCGGCTCAACTCTCGTCCCGTACTACTGCGCACCCTTCTCGTCCCACGGACTCCTCAAGCACAAGCACAAGCACAGTCGCACCCATCCGCACCATGGCCAACATAAACTACCGCACCCTAAACGTCGACGCCTACGACCCCGAATCCTCCTACAGCTTCGACCTGACCACCCTGCAACCCTCCAGTCTTCCTGCCCCCTCCACATCCGGCGAATCCGCCCAAATAGCAACTCAAGTGCGGCAGCTGCTGCGCGCGGGCGACAGTCTCGGTGCGCTGTCCAGTGCGCTGGAGACAGCACCGCTCGCGGGCGACGAGCAGGCGAAACAGGTGCATGCTACGACTGTGATTGAGGTGCTACAGGGGATACGGCAGAGCGATGCGAGCAGGGTGTTGAGTGAGATGTTGAAACAGCCGGGCGGGAATGCGTTGGCGGATACGTTGATGAAGTATATTTATCGGGGAATGGGGAGTGGTGCTGGAGGGAGCGGGAGTAGAGGCATGAGTCCGCAGAGTACGGGGGGTGTTGATGGGGTCGGGAGGGGGTTTAGTCAGATACAGGCGAGGAATACAGGGGAAGGGGGTAGTGGGCAGGCTATGAGTGTGTTGCTGAGTTGGCATGAGAAATTGGTCGAGTTGGTTGGGGTTGGTGGCATTGTGAGGGTTATGAGTGACAGGAGGACTGTTTGAGGAGCTCAGCTGAGGGATTTGATGAGGGAAGACTGGTTAAGAAGCTCTTGCTAGCATGATATACCTTAGGGGGTCAACGACTGTCCAGACTACAGATCGTTAGAGAGCCACGAGCATTCGAAGACATAGAATTATCACCAAGACGTCTGTTCTGTTCGCGTGCGGAGGCTTACACCGAAAGAGCCGGTGCGCATGAGTCACTATTTATGTTGTATTACTAGGCGTCCCCAAGCTTTTTAGCAGCGGCCGCTAGACACAATATCTAGGGTAGACAAAGTGCCCCTAGCTATGAGGACCGCTGGCCGGAATCGAGCCCTACGGTAGCTTACTTATACCCATTATTTGGCCGTCCACGTTTTTTTGGCACCTGGCTTGGCAGTCCATAGGCAGCGATGGCCAGAAATACCTCGGCGGAAACTGGCTTGAAAATCCTTGTCCCGCCAAAGCTCATGCAAGTCCTCAGTGGGTGTTTTTGCAACGATCTGGTTTCGCAGTTGCGTCAACACAACCGTTCCGCCATTCGTGAATGTTCGATTGTCATGCTTGATCATGCAAGGGCCATAAGCTCATGCTTAGGTATGCCTTCCTGAATAAGTCTCAAGTGGTGCGATAGTAGCTGAAAGCGCCCGCGGGGTCTTCAACCATGCTCGAGTTCCGCACCCAAGGCTTTCAGGGTTATGCTGTCAAGTACTCTCCCTTCTTTGACAACCGGCTGGCTGTCGCAGCTTCTGCCAACTATGGTCTTGTGGGGAATGGCAGGCTATACGTACTTGAACTAACGGCCAACGGCATCCAATGCTTGAAGTGGTAGGTTCTGATGGAGAATAGTATGGCATTTCCATTCTGACAGTGAGACAGGTACCCTACTCAAGACGCCCTTTACGATGTCGCTCACTCCGAGGTCCATTCCAATCATCTGCTCACATCGTCGGGCGATGGATCTCTCCGTCTATATGATGTTTCCTTAGCACCAGAGTTTCCCATTGCCACATTTCAAGAGCACTCAAGAGAGGCCTTTTCATGCAGTTGGAACCTGACCTCCAAGGCTACTTTTGCTTCCTCATCGTGGGATGGCAATGTAAAGATATGGAATCCGGAAAGACAGCAGAGCTTGTTGACCCTTCCAACACATTCTTGCACATACAGTACACAGTGGAATCCTCATACTGATGGGCTGCTGAGCGCAGTTTGTTCGGACAGCCACCTCAGAGTGTGGGACCTCCGTACACCGGCCTCTGCGAACAACCACCTGATCCTCCAGATACCCATCCACTCCGCCCCGAACACTATAAACAATGCCAGGCTGCAGCCGACCTTTCCTCCATCAGAAGCACTCACTCATGATTGGAATAAGTATCGGTCACAGGTCCTCGCTACAGCTGGCGTTGATCGTATCATCCGCACATTTGACATACGCCAGCCGAAGGGTCCAGTACAGCTCCTGCAAGGTCATACCTACGCTGTGAGAAAAGTAGCATGGAGTCCACACCTACCAGATCTGCTCCTCAGTGCCAGCTATGACATGACCTGCCGAGTGTGGTCCGATGGTGGAGGTGCACCGGGCAAACCAGCTGCCGAGCTGGGTAACATGGGCCGACATACTGAGTTCGCTACTGGCGTTGATTGGTGCATGTTCGGCAACGAAGGCTGGGCAGCAAGTTGCGGATGGGACGAAAGAGTCTGTGTGTGGGATGTCCGAGCTTTCATGTCTGGCTGAAGCACCGCCTGTTCACGAAGCTTTTCACGCAGTCGTCGTGTCGAAGGTCACAAAACGCATATCGAATCTGAACTATTCTGCGGGGCGGTCCGTCGTTACTATCTTCTGAGCCAACGGAAGCAATAAATGGATCCTTCCAATGCGCAACTCGGTATGGAGTATTCCAGGCTCCGTAGACTACGATCTCTCTTGTAACCTCGGAGTACGAACCAATATGGGAGTGCCACACGAGTCGGTCAGCTACCGCCGGAAGCCGTCTTCACATCTACCAAGCACAACCAAGAGCTTGTCATGGAAGCTGAGGAGAAGACCGCAAATGTACATCTCCTGGCTTCGGCATTGTTAGCCAGCTCTCTGGCCC
>Ga0210040_10000611_pt1 | contig 59266 bp, 55 predicted proteins | sample CryGeyCG12114_NA_FD_185462 | JGI IMG/M metagenome (GOLD analysis project Ga0210040, IMG submission 185462) | Groundwater microbial communities from aquifer - Crystal Geyser CG19_WC_8/21/14_NA (SPAdes) (version 2) | ecosystem: Environmental > Aquatic > Deep subsurface > Groundwater | place: USA...
CCTTAGTGATCCATTACAGAAACGACATTTCACGACATGAAAGACGTGGCCCTAAGATGCGTGGCCCTAAGATGCGTGGCCCTAAAACGCCTGGCCCGTCCTGTTGATTGAATGGCTTGTCTGACAACGCTCGCGCTTGAAGGTCGTTCCTTTTCCAGTTGCTGCGGTAGACATATACTTATCTAGTCATGGCGTCAAGCAGAACTTCTCCTTTCAAGGTTGAGACATGGAGCACGAAAAGGCAGGGTGGGCACGAACGAGGCTCTCGCACAAGATCAGTACCTACCTAGGTATGTAGAGAACTAGGTGTTTGTGAGGAGCGACGAATGGTTGCGAGATGAAGAAAGATTTCAGGAGCTGAGGGCACGAGCATCCAGGCCGGGTACGATCCGGGGATGAACTCAGACTCGGAGTTGGAAAAACTGATGGCCGATGTCACGGTCTCTCCACACTCCCCAACCCGGCAGGTGACATCCTCCGAGTCATAGGCCCTGGTGCACGGACCCTCGCTCGAGCCTGAGTCTGAACCTGAACCTGAACCTGAACCTGAATCTGCACTTCGAGTCTCATTCCTCCGAGTCGCGGCCGCAGCACCGTACAAGTAGCTTGTCACTGTAGCCGCATGGAAGCTTCGAAACAGTGATGCGGCACTGGCACTGGCACTGCACACCCCTGATCCCCAATTTGATCATGAATCTGATCCCAAGTCTCTGCTGCGCTTTGGTAAATACCTTGGATGTCCCTCTTGGTTTCTTCCTCCTACTCGTATAACTGTCACTCATTTCACTCAGACTAAAGAACCATTTCTGTTGTTGTTGTTGTTGCCCCTGACGACGTAATCAGAGCGCGCGAAAGCTGCGGCTCGTCCGAACCTTGAACGCATCGCCTCGTCATAAACTTTGTCACTGTCTCGGAACGCGCATCTCCAGCTTGCGATCAAGGAAATCCACTTCAACCACCTTTCCAACTTCCTACATCCACTACATCCTGCACATACAACCAGAATACCAACTACCGATCCCTCACTCCTCACCAGCTCCTCTACTTTTGCCGCCCACATTTCCGATATCCGCAACCATGTCCCTCACTTTCATCACGCCCGCCAAACGAGCTGAGGATCCAAAGCCCGTTAGCAACTTTACCAAGACCGGTATACCCATCATCATTGGTGTATGGTAAGTCAAAAGTGCAACTGTATGTCGAGCAACGGCTGACTCTCGCAGCCTGTTCGCCGTGGTGTTTGTTATCATGTTTGTCATTGTGAGAAAGAAGAGACAACAGACCAAGAGGAAGGAACGGGAAGAGACTGCGAAAATTGACATGGAAGACGTTGAGCTGCATGATGTCCCTCCTGCGTATGGCCAACACGAGAACGTTTTTCCAAGAAGATGAAGCGTGCGATTCTTCCAGCGCGAGGAATGCACATACAATATATTCCCACCTGATCATGACATGATTCGACATCCAATATGGGCCGGCCCTGCCCAAGAACACTCTGACAAGTTACCATTACCAACACCGATCCCCGTATACTGTCATTCTAGCATCTACATCTTGGACACAAAACCCGATTCAGGGAGATATCATGACACTCACGACCCTATCCTATAGCCTTTGAGCAGCATACAACCTGCCGACTTTCCAGCGGCACTATGTTCTCCCACTTTTCAGTCTTGACCAGCAGGGGACACATGCTTTGTCGAGAAAGGCCAACGATTCATCCTGCTCCTTTCTTCCGCGTATTGGCAGACTTTCCTTCCTGGGCCATCTGCTCTCTCTGATCCTCAATACAGACATATCCACCGCATTGGCTATCAAAGACATTGCCCGGAGTGGGCCCCGGGGAGACATTCTCACGCAGCAATCGAAGCAGGATGATTGATCGGCTACGAGCGAGAGGGATAACGAGTATGGTGGCAACAACAACGTCAGACCACAAGGATTCGGCGAATGTCCAACTTGGTACGCCAGCGGCCAAGCCAACGCCGATGACACCTTGTAACAACAAGTCCTAGACGAACGGGCAAGTGCAGGCAACTGCTCAGCGATTGAACCACATTGATGCCGTGATGCAAGAGATTCGCTGTTGCAGCTGGGGAGGAATTGTTCATAGCGGTACTCAATACAACAAGCTGCAAAATACGAATGTAGAACTGAGTCTATACCTTCAGGCATTGACTGTAGAAGACGCCCATTGCTTACCATACGTTGGCGCGGCTTCCATACTCGCTGCCCACTCACATCTACACCTACATACTTAGGTACCTAGCATTACTGCGGGAAATGCTAAGCACCACCACACTCATCTCGGATGCTGCAGACCCAGAGACAACATTGTGCTCTTTGCAAGCTTCAATCCGAGGTCTCGATTCCTTCGTCTTTGACAAAATGACGGTTTGTGACGAGCGAGCACCATTCGCCTGACTGCTCGTGATTGAGTTTTGGAGACATGTATGCTTGACCTACAACGTTCACCCCTTGTCCGTGAAGGAGTGTCGAAAGAACAACCTTGGAATGATTCGACTCGAGAACCTCTGCCACTGTGCTTCTATCGCACCATCTGAGTTGTACGTCATGATCTGATCTTGGGCGCTGCAGTGCAGTGTTGCAGTGTCTCTCCACCTCCACCTGCCTTTTCGTGCAGTCATGCCAGTGACCATCGGTTTCGACTCTCGAGCCTCCGACTGTTCGAGCGTCTACTGGAGGGGAGCAGTTCCGCCCACACGCCGACTATCGATCCGAACGCCACCATCCCACGATGACGATCCACCACAGTAACTTAGGAACTTGATTTCCGAGGGATATATTTCCTGCTCCCCTCACATGTTGCTCGTCCTTCCTTTGGCCTCACCACTAGGTCTCCATCATAGTCTCAAAATTACGTCCCTGCCAAGAATGGAGGATGAAATTGAAGCCCAACTTGAATGTCCTTCTCAAGATATCAATGCGCGGATTGTTCGTAAAAGGACGAATGCATCACAGGCTTGCCTTGAGTGCCAAAAGCGAAGGAGGAAAGTATGTCGCCATACCATGCCACCCTCAAAATCGACAACGTGATTGATTCTAGCACCAGTGCACAAAACAAACATACGACGCTCCATGCGATCAATGTCGGAAGTTTAAAGTCCAGTGCATTGTCGATCGACGTAGCGATCGCCGTAGTCGAGATGAAGTTAACAAGCGTCAACGAGAACAGTACCAACACAGAGATCGCTTGCTCGACGGATTGTTGGACCGTTTGCGCGCGGCCAAAGGCGAGCAGCTCGAGGAGTTACTTGACACCATCCGCAGTCTTCCCCAAGACGAGATGAAATTGTTCATTGAGGCGAATCTTGTCCCATCCCAACAGGCCACAATAGACCGTCAGGAGCACTCCGACAGTCTCTCCCTTCCCTTTGTCAGTTTCACCAACTCCTCAATCGCACCGAGCCAACAACGTCACCGCGGTACCTTTGGTCATTCTCATGGCCTCGAACCGAACCTTCACCGCCAGCTTGGAATCAACAGCAATCTACAGCACCATACATGGCAGATAGCTGCAAGTCTAGAAGCCACAGCATCTGGGTTACATCCAACATGGGCGTCAAGCGGTATTCAATAAAGTCTCTCGACACCTGCGGACAGTGCGGATTACACCTTGGCGAATAAGGCAAACAACACACTCTAAATATACATACCGCTGATATGGGTACCTCGAAAAGCCGATTTACCCTTGTTGAATGGCCGGCGGACAAGATACGGACACGAGAGACGCTTCGAGTATTCACCACTGAGTGATCGATTTTGTGTGTGCACTTTTGCTTCACACGCCACCGTTATCGCTGCAGCAAGCATTTGATGTACCAAAACTCTAAGACCTCTGGTTCCCAATATGTTGTACAGACTAGTAGTAGAAGCCTTTCTCTAACTGCTCATCAACCGTCGTGTTGGGAACCACAAATGTTGTTGAATGCGGCTGGATAACGTGGGAATACATGTAGAGTACGATAGCTCCCCGTCCTTGACATTTGTGCTTTGATGGAGCCTGAGGAAGCCAGAGTTGGGGGCCTTCAAGTTACTACCGGCAGGACTGAATCAGACTGGGACAGGCTCAAGTTGTGCCGTCGACCGTTAGACTTGGCGCATTAGTAAGCCTCTCCGACTTACCGGCAGTCCTATTCCTACTCGTCCGAGTTGCATTACCGTCGCGCCAGTAGAGAAGGCGCGGCACCAAGGACTCCAGCAGCTAGTGATGGAATGTAAGGGACCCACATACATATTTCACCGATCTCTGTCATGGAAATCTAATGTAAATTCGAGATTTTGAAATATAGCTTGTAAGAATCACGGATCTTTTCTTGGCATCCAATCCTTTCCCAGCCTTATTAAGGCCAAGAGATTAACATAGGGACTCTTCATTGGCTGGAGATTATTCTTGGCAATTCTTGGCGTAAAAATGCGTAATACACAGGTGACCTCCTTGTCAGGTAAATTCGGTGAAAAAGAACGTAAATTTCGGCGCTTTTCAGAAATCTTCCATCACTGGAGCAGCTGAAACAGATTGAATTCAGCTGGCCACTCACGAGCTCAGATTAGACGCAAGTGGCTTACACCCCTGCTCACCTGCAAGTGGCAGTGCTCACTCCTCCCACGGAACAGCTCGCCAACTCCACACCTCTCCTCGTCACTTCATCGTCCCTCAAGACCTTGCCGCTCGGGGTGTACACGTACCTCAGGCGTGCAGCTTCGCCATCTATTTCGGTCCGCACCGCCATGAGCTATCCCAACTCAGGCATGGTGTGTACAACATCATTTTGCCCGTCGTCGATATTGTCTTCCCAACGTAACGTCATGGCGAGGCAAGACCCCAGCTATTAGGTATTCATGTCTGCAGACCTAGGTATACATTGTTAGCCGCACCCTTCATTGAAGTGCTCGATCGGCGTAAATATCACGTATATCAGCATTTCGGATGATCTAAACGATGCATACGTCCTCTTTCAGTTATAACCTATCTCGACCTTATCCTTATCGCTGGTTCACGCCCGTCGCTGTTGTGGGTGGTATCATTGCGACTGTTCTCTTCTCCGCCGTCAATCTTGCTACCAACGGCTATCAACTCAAGACCATCTATACTACGAACCCCAATGGCACGCTAACGCAAAGCTACTGGTTCACCAATGCACCATGGGCATGGAGCGCTAAACTGAGGCCGACCTGCGAAGCTCAAAACCTCTCCCCAGGAACTGAATACTTTACCACAAATCTGGGATTGTCTTACAGACTGGAGCGTGTCTCTAAGACAGACCCAGATACAAATGCGATACAAAGTTATCCTGCTCTGGCATATCTCAACAACACTCTGGAAAATTGTCAGGTCGAGAACATAATCATCTACCTGAAGAGGGCCGATCAGTCCGCGCCTCCAGATTCGGCGTGGTGGTCATGGGATGACAGCTCAGCTTCGGCCTTGGTCAATTGCACGGTACAAACAGGTTCAGGACTTGTCGATGCATCGTTCTCCACATCTTACAAGCAAGGTCCCAGGGACTACAATTACCTGATTCAAACCAACACTACTCGCCTGTCGAGTCTGTGGTGGGGTACTCGCCTCATGAACCTATACTGGAACGGTCTGCTAACGGCGATGGCCGTTACAATATACAATGAAACTGACTACACTCCTCGATGGGACAAGGGTCAAATCACGTTCCAACCAAACATGACTAACGACGCAAAAAGTCTCGACCTATTGGGTATCACTTATTTCTTCTTACCGGAGGATGGCAAGCTACAAAATTATGCCTTTGCTTTACCGAAATTGTACAACGACTTGGTGTACTCAGCAACACTTATGGAAGGATTCGGTTTCGCCAAAGCCTTTTATTCGCTACTTCTTGCAGATTTGGGACAGGCCAAGCTACCTAATTTTCTGCTTGATCCAGATCTTCTACAATATCTCTTAGCAGCGCCAGATGACCCCAACAGATCAGGCGAAGACGCTTGGCTAGTGCCCAAGGAGGATTGTCAGCAATGCCCAAGTTATTCCGAACTTTGTCCACCCAACAAGACGTGCCCGAATGACGTTGGCGTTGTTCCCGCCAATGAGAGCTATAATGCTTTCAAGGATACAATGGGGCCCCTCGGGACTTTCAACGCGACAATGTTCTCGCAGTATGTCTGCTCGATCCCGCAGAAGAAGGATACCAATACCATGCTCCTATCTGTGGTTCTGGCGGATCTTGTATTCCTGTCGGCATTGTGGAGTTTGTTTCAGCTCGTGACATCGTGGTTGCTAAGGAGGAGTGATCCGAATGCTGATGCCTGCGAGAGATGCCTGGGTGAGGCAGTGCCCCTCGCGGACCTAGATAATCGCTATCCTGAAGCTTCTGCTCCAATTACCAATAAGGGCCTGACCTTGACTAGGCCGAGTTCTACTAGCATTTTTGATGGCGAAAGTACGCGAAGTCTTCTACGATGAAACAGATATTTAAACAAAACGATTACCCGATATCGCACAAGCTGACAAGTTGCTGGTGTTGAATTCTCTGCATCTCAACAATAGTTGACAGAATCACTCAGCAGGAAGCATAAATTCTCCCTGGTGTAGTCGATGACATGCACCGTTGAGAAACTTTGGGGAGCATTGACGCAGCTCATTGATCTGGCTCTCGCCGATTTTGTTCGCCGTACAGAACATCTGTTGAGATCTGATCCCGTGCGTCTTGCTGTGCACTCTTCTCAACCCTCGCAGCCCCCATAGGTCCTCGCTGTATCCAATCGGCCGCACTACGCCTAACACTGAAGAAATGACGAATTAAAAACCATCACTCTACACGGTATTCCTACAAGATTCCGATAACAGATACTCAAGTTCGCTACCGAGGACTTCACAACCCACTATAAAGCTTTCGAATCCCGTCGCACTCGCAGATGGAAGTCTAGCGGAAGCTGGCACAGTCCACCTGGAAGTCCGTTAAACCTTCTGCACGTATGCACGCAGCCCCGTCACGAAGCCCCGAAGTCCCGAAGTCTACAAACCCCTGGTGGAGCCATGACGATGCAATTCTACGAAGGAGTAGGGGATGGTAATGTGGTCGCCTTGAAGCCAGGGTGCACTCATGTCTTCCTCGTGGTCTTGCATCCACCTACATGCTTTTGTACGCTTGAGCCATTGCGTGTGTTGTCTGGAGCGACCAATCCTGCTCCGCATGCCGTGGCAATGCCACAGTATCTGAAGGGACCACAGACCGTGATGATCCACACCGTTACCGAGCGATCCGAAACAAGTCGGATCCTCGCTCCTCTGCTGGGTCTGAAGATCGAGCAACGCGTGCTCACGACGTGGCAAGACAAACAATACCGGGCAGCCAGGTAGCAACAAGCACCGCTACTGGTGATGTGTATTCTTCTTCAAACTCAGTGCGAACACAAGTTAGCCTGAAGCTTCTGACCGCCATGATCTTTGAAACATTGACCACTCGTCCCTGCTCGATTGATCATATCCACGGATGTAGGAGTCAAACACTTTTCCAGGTTATACTCTGTCTCAATGCTCTCCAATCGCATTAAAACAGTGCTTTCCTGCCCAATACCTAACTAGGTAGTTTCTGGCCTTCTGTCACATCCACATACCTCAAGAACAATTCGCATATAGTGTCGACAGGCAAAACAAAAGCCCACAATGCTCCAGTCTTGGCAAGTATGACTCATATGTCTCACGGCCCACCTCCTTTTCCACCTGCCCACTCCACACCAACATCCTCAGGGCAAAAAAAAATGCAAAAAATAAAACCATTTGATGGGGCTGAACTGGGCTTTCGAATATTAATATAACTCGACTACCAATGGCAGGAGTGCTTTCTTACATTTGAACCCAGGACCTCTTACATCCAGAAATGTGATGCCCAAAGCAAGAATTCTACCACTGAACTGCAAGAGAACGTTAGACGATGTCGCTGATTGGATGGGTTGTTTTAAACGTACCTATCCAGCCAATTATGATGACTAATTCGCATCTCGCAGTGTATAATGGTAAGCTGAGCGAGGACCCACTGCCCGACCAGTACCGAAGGTGTGGTGCGGTACAGTGAGTGACTTGCTCACACCTGCTCTGACACGATACTTTCAGCTCGTGGTCCAGTGGCGAGGTTCTGAGTGCTAGCAGCGGATGTGAGGTCTTACCCCGACGATGAAGAACGGAAACCATGCTCAGAGGAAGAAGAAGTTACCGTCTCAGCTCGGAAAACCTGAGGATGTAATCAAACGATTTCGGCGACCGTATACCCTGGCACCTCGTTCCCAACTACCCTCTGCCCTCGCACGGCTTCAGAACACAGCCTTTCAGACAAACCCCAGCTCCTTCCTTCAGCACTGTCCCCAAACCGACCAACCCTCGCAGAGACTCTCGCTGCACACTCACGCCGTACATTCACACCACACACTCACGCTGCCCACCCTTCCCAACTGCACCATATACTCCAACTCCAAATCTCACCATCCTAAAACCACACCTCCTGCTCGCTCGACGCTCCCGCTCTCCCTACATACCTAGGTAGCTAACCTGGTAGATCGTGCCCGACATCACCCCATTCCAGCCCCACCTCTCGTCTCCCTCCGGAACCAACATGTTACTGATTCGAATTCCCTACCGACACATGTGGTCCGCAGTCAATGTAGAGTACCGTCCAGACTCGCATCAATGCTGATGCAGATGCAGATGCAGATGGAAACGCAGATTCACATGCCCACACCACAGCGACGCCTCCCACTCCCTTCTCGCTGAACAAAAGCCACTGCACTTCGCAAGACTCGCTCCTCCGTCACGCGTAAACGGTAAAAGCGCAGGAGTAACAAGAACCCAGCACACACACACACACACACCACCAAGGGTCCGGTCGACTACACACAACCCTTCAACCGCCGCCGCCGTCGACATCCGCCTGCCTCGCAGCATCCATCCATCCGAGTTTGACGTTCACGTATACCCGGCGGTACGCCCCCTCCCACCGGGGCTCCAAGCACGAGCGTGCAGGCCCCTTGACCGCACCACAGGGATGCGAACGACAACAAAGGCCACGCCCCTGACATGACAGATTTGAAACAGATGTCCTCTGCACGTGCGTACAAGGCCCTCCCAAAAGAATTCCAAACCCTCCAACCTAGTTATACATGCACGTCGTGCGGTGAGGGCGGCAGATTTCATGACTTAGAAACGTACTGATTCGCAGGACCACAAGTCAAGCCAGAGCCTCGGATGGAGAGAACGAGGGCAAGACGTGTGCTCACGTGTCAGGGGTTGCAGTAATTTTCAACGCAACTGTATGCATACGCCGTCCAGTCTACCAGCTGAGGACCTCGCAAGTGGAAGCGTAGCGTTAAAAAACTGCATACAGTGACTGCTGTGCAAGTCAAGTGCATGGCGGACGCCCCTTCCACGTTCGGGACGGTAGACTAACCACGTAGCACGAGAACCGAGCAGCAACATGTCATGTCAGAAAACCAAACGCAGAGGAAAGAGAAATGTTCACGAGGGAAGTCAGCAATAGTGTTTGGGGGTCTCACGGACTGCCGTTCTGTTGTGACATGCCGGCGAACTATGCTCGACCGGGTCATGCTATGCTATGCTATGTTATGCTATGCTAACATTGATCATCAACTCTCCACCAAGTTGTGCAAAACAAGTGAAAAAACCGAGTTGTCGAACAAATGGTCGTTCCAACTCCACGCTGTGCAGGTCATGTTGGACTCTTCTGGGCCAAGCGCAAAACGGGGGGTATCGCAAATCAAGTCGTAATAAGAGTCATACAACGTCGTAGAAAGACCGTTTCACTGCTGGTCCTTCGGGGAGGAGATTATGCCTGGTTCATACCAAAACGCAACGTCTGTTGTCCACTACACTTATCCGGTAGTGTCATCGATGGCGTCATCCTTTTCGAGGACGCCGCTGAATCGTCCTGTACCGCCTTCAAAGCAGCCGTCTTCAACTGCAGCCCATCGCTCGATATCATTACCCCATCCAAAGCTGACCCCCCACATGCCTTCCAAGACGCTCTTCTCGATTGGGTGCACGCATTCCGTCAACGTACCCAAACCAAACCACTCCATGTTTGTGCTAGGGTCGGTCATGCTCATCATGATCTTCTTTTCCGAATTAGATTGTTTAATCTCTGTTTGAGGTATTGGTGTTGGCATGTTGACACCAGCCGGAATACCATTTGGACCGATACCGGCAGCAAAAGCGACTATGGCAGGATCCTCCCACTTCTCCGAGCCAAGCATTCGCTTTCTAAAGCGTAGACCATCATCCATCGGGCTTCGACTATGCACTACAAGACCATGTTGGCTGAACTCGTCACTCTTCATACCACTGATCGTCACATAGCCACAGCTCTTCAGTGCGACTGACTTGACGTTTCCGCGGTATTCAATTTCGGGCCTAGGATGCATGAATCTGTCAATCATACCAGCTGCGTACTTTTCATCTAAGATGGTTCTTCCAGGAGTGATATTGTCCAGAACTTCAGTCCAGCATGCCGAGTCTGTTGGCAGCACCTCATGGAGCCAATCTTCCGCAGCTTGCTCACACCGAAGGCCGTGACCGAACGTTGTCAGGGCACCAGTTGTATTGGTCACATGCTTGCCAGTCAAGCTAACTGATTCGAGAGTAAGATTTCTGAGACTACTACCACGACTCTGTGCCATGAACTGCTTGAGCATCACAGGACTGAACCAGCAATTCACAAACTTCAACGTCTTGATGTGGTCAAGTTTGATCATGGTATGGGCCGGTGGTTGATTGGCATGATCAGTGACCCAGCTTTTTGGCACGGTCGTGATCGGAGCTGGTAAGACGTGTTGGTTGCGAGCAAACAAACCTGTAGCATGCTCACCACCTCCAACAAAGCCAATCGTAAGATCCGACAGAGCCTCGATACCCGCGATATACTCACGCAGGAACTCTGCGGTCTTGACTGAGGCTTCTATAGGTGAGATGAGCATGTTCGTTTGGAAAAGTTCATCGTTCGGTTTGAGTTCCTGTCGCCAATCGGGACTCACAAGGAATTCCAGCGTTCTCAACTGCCGGAGGGCGGCCCAGAACTCGCGTTGTGCCAGCGACGAGAGTAAACCGGACGAGATCTTGGAAATGCGCAAGGTATGAATGTTCTTGAGAATGTCTTGGTTGACGATGACTGCCGTGGTGTATGCAGATAGGAAGGCTCGCTGAGCCCATGCAGTTTCCATGAGCCACTGTGCTTGCTGCTCCTCCAAGTGACCCGGCAAGATGGGAAAAGTGCTTGGTGATGGCAATTTCTTTCTGACGAAAGAGCTGTAACCTCCGACATCGGCAGCAATATTGTGACAACTGAAAACCAGTGGCCATTGGGGTATAGATGCACGAGGAGCACGTGTACGGGTGCGACGTCTGTCTCTGCGTTCCGCAGGACGGTGATTACGTCCAAGTCGTGCGCGTGCTCCTCCTGGTGCTGCATGCGGCACAGGTGGAGGTGCATGAGCAGCAAGGCCTTGGCCTACAGGCGCTGGAGCTGGAGCTGGTGGAGCTGGAGCCACGGGCGGGACCGGTGGTTGACCCATGATATTGTTGACGTTGACGTGTGTATACCGACCGGTGTGGACGCCCGGCTTGTAGTCAGGTTGTTGAACAATAAAGTCATCGATATCGCAGGTTCTAATGAGCCTCATGCGGTCGATGTGGTACGAATTCCCTATGACTCCTTTGGATTCTAGCTCTTTGATGGTCTCGTTCTTGGAATTCTCTTGTGCCCATCTAAAATATTGATTGATGGCGAAGGCATGCCAGATGTCCCGGGCGGAGAACGCCTTGCCAAAAACAGCACCTCCCCCATTGGAAAGTTGCTTGTACAATGCCATGTCAGAGATGTCTGGTCCGTTGAGCCATCCGTGCCCACTATCCACACATAAGCCGAGCTCGGAGGTTTTGATCAAATGTCGGAACGCATCTTTGAGGAGAGGTTTGTTGTTGTCCACCAAATTTTCTATCTCCTGCAATGCTGGGAAATGCTGATACTCTGCGATTGGCCAGTTGTAGGCAGCAAACCACGAGACTACTTCTTCCTCGTTGACCTTCTTTTGTGCAGATGCGAGGCCATGGAAATCGTACTCAAACGACAAGCCGAACTTGTTGATGTCATTTCGGTATTTCTCTAGCATAGAAGCAGGAGCAGGTAAATTGGTCTTCTTCTCGTTGCCATCGAACCATGGAGTTTGGTAGAAGAAGGATTTGCCGAATTGCGCAACGCAACTTCTCAGCACCACTGGACCAAGTGCCCTAGCAAAGAGCTTATTAACCAGACGTAGACTGCGGACCTCCCCGGAGGACAAATACGATGCAATCTCCTCCCAAGTCTCTGTTGGCAACTCGCTAGGGCCGTCCCAGAAGCCAGCCCCCTGTCGAGCATACACGAGTGGTTCAAGGGTTGACATTGAAGGATTACAAACTTGCCACTTTCGAGGCAAGTTCTTCATAGGAATCCGCATCTCTGCAGTGACTAGAGTTTCTGGCTCAACGTTTGTGTCAGTTGGAGAACTGCTGCTGGAAAATGCACCGGAAGAACCATTGTCCGTAATGGCCGCCTCGTCCTCGCGTCCATGTCGAGCGATAACTCTGGCTGTTGAAGGAACACGAGATGGTGTAGGTTCGGGGACCACCTTTGTGTAGTCAAACACACGGGGATTTATTGAACTGTTTGTGACGTAGGTGTTAATGGTACTACCTCTCTTTGTGACGGCACGTGATAAAAGTTGTTGTCCCGCATCTGAATCTTCGTCCGTGTCTGAGAACACCTCTTCATCATCATCACCAGCCGTGCTGGGAGGCATGAATGATGAAGCAATTCCCTGTCTAGCTACAACAGCCCAGTCGCTATCATCATCATCTAAACCAGAATGTGAACGAATGCTGGCATCCGCTCCGGAAGTGTGACCATGAGGCTGATGCCGACTGCGCTGCGTTTCCTGGAGCGCCGCACGGTTGACTGGGTGAATATCCTCGTCCAGCCTATCGGCAGTGGTTGCTCGAGAGCTTGACATGGGCGGATCACCATGCGCAAAGGAAGACATTGGCTTCATGACGTCCAGTACATCTCTGCCTGACGCAGCTGCGTCTACTTGGAGACTGACAAGATTGTTGGCAGAAACCGCTGACTTTCGAGGACGAGGAGAACTTTCGGCAACAGAGACTGGATCGTTAGTCGCCGGTAGTGCTCGAGTGATAGGGCTCTGAAACTTGACACGACCGTTGCGTCTTCCACTAGCAGTACACTCCTCGAAGTCAAGAGTTCTCTCTCCGATTTGGCTGCTACCGATGCGGTCCTGAGGGCAAGACGACGACGCTAGTGAAAATATGTGAGCATCTTTTCCAGCAAGGTCCCGGCCAGCTTCGTGACCATGGGGTTGAAGAACAGCATCTGCCAACACAGGCGGAGTGCCTTCGACATCGTCAAGCGAGGCCGAAGAATTCTGTCGAGGAGCAGTTGGTACAGACACTACTCCGAGGTCCTCGGCGACGTTGTGAAAGGATCGCTTGATTTCTCGAGCTTCAGTTGAGTCTGCAGAAGCAATTGAGGTACGACGAACAGACTCTCGAGTGATGGTGTGATTGTGTGAGGCTGGCACACAGCGCGATATAGCAGTTGTATCGTTACTACTATCTACGGGGAAATGTGGAACCAAAGAACGAGCCGTTTGTCCTACATCAGTGGTTATCTCTGATATACCTGAGATTTCGTCCCGGTGTCTAGCATCAGACAAGGCGGAGATGCAGTGAGACTGGTCATGGTTGTGGCGTGAGTCACGACTGGACCGCTGCGGACCTGGATATGCAGATTCTGCTGGAAGATTGCCACGCAACTGGCTAACGTTGTCGTTCTCGAAGCGTTCGTCGCCTTGCGTGCGTGGGGTGATCATGTAGCTTGAGTCTTCGTATAGACCAGGCAACAGCAAAGGACCGGACTGTGGCTCAGAGTGTCCCAGGTCGACCGCAGCTGCGACCTCGCGTTCTTTGCCCTTGCCATTTGGTCGGTAGCTCGCATTGATTTCTTCACCACAGGCTAGCAATTTGGCACGCTCTGTCTCGCGTTGCAGAAAGGATGTCAGGGTTGTCGGTCCGAAGTCGGTCGGCGGCGGGTGAAGGATCTTGGTGACTCTATAGTAGGATTTGGGTTTGCTGTGACGCCCAGCCTTATGGGGACGCAAACGACGGTCGGACAAGAGATCTGAGTCAGATGATAGATCGCTAGCGAGGAGCTCACTGTCTTCGTCGACTACGTCGCTGCTGAACGACGCGGATCGCCGCAAGGTCATGGCGGGCTAACACGAGACAGGCGGCCGTTCCAGCATTGGTTCCGTGCTTGTGGAAAGAGCGTTGAGGTTGAGGAAACAAGCGAGTGCCAAGAACAAAGACAGGAGAGTATGCTAATTCCAACCACTAAGAGGAATACAAGTGCAGTAAAGAATGGATATCAATCGAAAGACGATGCGTGTGGGAGCACCGAACTTACGTTGGGTGTGTAAACATTGAACGTTCAAATCCCCGCAAACCGCAGTCAGCGCGCCGGCGATGACGGAACGCGTCACGTGTTTGACATCTCACCACGCGGTCGAACAATTCTCTGCCGGCGACGGCGGCGGCGGCGTGGTCAGGCGCTGTAAGGGACAACGCGAGAGATATATACAGGACGCTGGCGTTACTTGTGGTCTCGAGCTATTTGCCCACGGGTATCCTTATTTCGTTCATTCTAATCACCAAGTCTACCCGTCCACGACAATGCTCCCTCCCTCAGGAGCAAGGCTGAGACGTCGAGGTTGAGCGCATCACAAGAGCATGGAGCTGGTCGTGGAGAGTCACTCGAGACAATCTTTGGTTGTCTGCGCATCAGCAAGTCATTACCTTGCGGCTCTCTTCTCACTCCTATCCAGCCAAAGGATGATGTCCAAACTGACTCCTCGTCCCCAGCGAAACCCCCCTCTTCTGCCAACTCCATGCAAAGTCCAGCACATTCCTCTCATAATCATCCCATTCAATCTCGCCCTTGAACACTCTTTCGAGCATGAGGGCATGAAATGCCGCTTGGCTCGTGCTCGCTGCAGTATGAGGCCTGAAGCCACTCAAAGCGTCTCCCACAAGCGCAGCCTTACCACCGAGCAATCTCCCTACCCGAGTCCCTTTCTCCGGCGGCTGGAGATCAGTGATAGCCTGCACGAAAGGCATACTCGTTTTGCAAACTATCTCAGCAAATTGTGGTGGTAATATATCCCTTGCCCGGGACTTTTGCTCTTGCCACACCCTAGGCTGCATCTTCCCTCCTGTGGGCAAAGTAAACCGATGCTGTCCGCCACTCGTATCTGTCATGAGGTCTTTGTACTCATCTGATTTGTCGTCCATGTTCCAATACCAGACCCAATTCACGAGACGTTCGCCTTTGTCAAGGCTGCCGGCTTTCCCAGGAATGGTATATGCCAAAATCTGCGTTCCTTCAGCATGGAAGAATGTGAATCTCTCTACAAACACTTCTTCCGCTGCGTTCGAAAGCTCCGTCTCTGGGACGGTGCCTCGGAATGCAACATATCCTGCATATGTCCTTTCTGATGCAGAGTCTCCTAGTAGCATCTTGCGAGTGTGTGACGAAGGTCCGTCTGCTGATATCAGGAAGTCCGCCGAGATTGCGGTGGTATTTGCGGCAGCCGGTTTGTCGTCTTCCCTTGTGCTCTCGTATGTGACCTCGACCTTCTCTCCTGCCTCGCGGATCCCAGTGACCAGCCTGCCATATTCATACGTCGCTTGTCCCACCTTTTCCTCTTGGGGAACAGCGTCAACATATTCACTGACTACGCCATCGAAATTGGCCCTTCCAACATGGTACAACAAGTCCCAGCTCGTCATTCGCTGCTGATGGTCCTCCCGATCTATGATGTTGCCGGCATGATCAAGGTAAAATCGTGCTTGAGATTCAACAGCTATAGTCCTCCCGGACACGTCATGCTTGCGGAAGAATGCCTGTGTCTCTCCACCTGCAACGACGCCTGCGCCTTGATCGTGCAACAACGGTGTTGGTGAGCGCTCAAGGATCGTCACTCTGTGTCCGAGACGTTTCAGTGGTATCGATGTCAGTAACCCAGCAAGCGAACCACCGATCTACACGCGCTTGGGTTAACACTTGGCTTGACGGCATGGGATTGGGGACATACAACTACGATATCGAGCTTCTTCGAAAGGTCAGGCATGGTGTACAGCGGGCTTGTGATACAACAAAGCCCTAGATCCGGGATTGCTCAAGAAGAGTCAGAGATGCGCTTGGTGTAGGAGATCTCTTCCGACTTGTTGGGAGCACAGCGATAGTGTTTGGACACTGATAGTTCACTATTCCGTAAGCTGCATTCTTGGCGAAGGATATGGAAGGTTTCATAGAATGGTTCTAGTGATCGAGTCGACTGACGCTTTAAGGGTAGTAAGCCGGGTCACCAATGTTTGCGAGTTAATCATCGTTGATCGCCGAGCATGATCATGGTGTGCTGTACGGTACCTGTTTCTCATCGCACCCAGCCCAACATGACGTATGGATTTGATGTTTCTGCTCATCACTCGGAGGTCCCAGAAAGACTCGCCCGACATAGTGAGCCGCACTGTACTCGAGACGCATCTCAGACTACCAAGGCATCAGGACAGACCTACCTACTTAGCTACTAGTAGATGCTTCAAGTTGTGCTATACGCAAGTGCGGGGCTTCCACGCGCACAGGTCAGACTGACGCCTCCTCAGGCTCGGCGTTGGACGTTCAACCACAACTCACGTGACACAGACCGCCACACTGGCAGCCTCCTTCCCTAGCGCAACGCCGACCCGTGACTCTGACACGTGACCCTGACACGTGCCTGACTTTATGCTACCGAGCAGCCGGTCAACGACGTTTTCATGACTTCACTTCCCTTTCTCGTGTCCAAACAAATCATGATCATTGCGCATTCAATTTCAGGGCCCCGACTCGGCCCTGTGATCTCAGCACAGATTGCGACAAGGTATGGGTACGACACGACTAATGTTATTTGCTGATCGTGCACGCCCCCCAACACGAATCAAATTTCCCCGATACTCTCTTCCGGCTCGTGTGTAACCGGACACCAAGGCATCGTCAGCCGTCCATTGCTTTCTCGTTACCACTAGTTCTAGACCCTCGATCCAGACCAGCACACACCTGACTGCGCCCTGATTCGCCCGATCAGTTTTGTGAACCACGACTCACAGACTGATGTTCGGCGCATTCCTTTTTTCCGCCGCACGTCCACGCACTGCAATAACCTCGTCGGTAGAACTTTCTTTGATGCTGTGAACCCGCTCAACACGATGGGTGACGAGATTAACCGTTGGCGGAACCGCCGGGAATGCTATGGCTTCAGCTTTTTGCAAGAATACAACCAGGCCGAAGGCCCCTTTGCTGTGTCTCAAGAAAGACTGACTCCTTGCATGTCACTACGGCATCGACAACTCTCGTAGAACATGGATGCAAAGATGACTCACATTCATTCAACAGAAGCAGCATCCTCTACTGATGTGGTGACCGCAGAGACGCTTTCCACACTGTTGGAGACTTTGCGAAGCATACGAACAACATCTCGAACTAAACCTCTCCACCACAACCTGAACAATCATCAACTCAGTAGTACGAGCCCTTCACTATCGCTGTGCCCTCTCTCATAGCACGAAGACGGCCATTCTTCCGTAAAATGAACTACTAACACGTTCAGCAGTCCTCGTGCAGACTCGGCATTTCAGCAAACCCACGACACCGCTACTGCCCGCCGACCCGACCCTAGGGGCCGACTTGACGCTGCTGCTGGAAATCTCCAGGGAAGTGCAAACGCGCAACTCCAGCGACGACTACCTCTTCAGCGACACCGGCCTCTGCTACGCCGACGGCGTGGTCGAAGTCATCTGCAAACTCGAGTCCCATCGACGGCTCCAATGGGCGACCGACATGCTCGAGCTCCATCCTCAGGGTTGCAAGGAGTTCTGCCAGAGCGCGCAGGGCTCCACAACTCCGTCGACGACTGCAACACCACTTCCTTCTCCTTAGTCTCGGCAGCCCACCAGCGTCGACAGCCTGTGATCGTGCCCCACATACGGATAAGCGACTACGTGTCAGACACGCACAGCTCACCAGGCCAGCATACACGGCAGACTCATCTCGTGCTGCCACAGGGTGAACAAACCGTCCTCTTTAGCCGAGACTCCACCAAAGTCTCACCAGGCCAGCACCCGATTTCCACCACAGCGCAAGTACACAGGGACTGCAGCTCCGCCGATATTTCGCGTTCGGCACACCGGCGAGGGGACACGCCGCATACTGGAATAATTCGAGCATGAATCTAGACTCTCTGAGACAAGCCGCCTAGACAAACAATGGCCGCCCACAGACGAGACAACCCGCCGTGGTGCTGGGATCCGGCAACCACGCGGTCTGCACGCCTCCTACTAGACCAGCTTACCGGGGAAACAACAGACCCCTGCTTCGGTCGTGTACCAGCGAGACAGATGCACCACAAATCCTCTCCGTCCCGACGAAGCGATATTGAGCCACCAGAAGGACTTCTAGAATTCGGCGTCTTCCACGCTGGCGAAGGGAAACAGCAGCCGGGCCAAACGATCGCGGAGCCGTACAGGACGTTTGCAGCAAGTAGGTAAAGCACTCGGGATGTTCTGCTGGGGTGTTGGTACCGTGTGCGACTTTGGTCCGCCGTCTGGATGGTTTGGGCGAGGAAAGGAGTGACGGAGACTGCAAGGGGATTTCGAGAGTAATCGTCTAACGAGCGAAGAGTCGGAACCGATCAGACGATTACGACTCCCATCTCGACAAACCATCGCTTCGTGACATTCAACTTATTGTATCAGACACGGAAGGACTGTCCGAGGAACCAAGACAAATTGCTTATACCTAGGTACCTATACAACGAAAAGAACAAAGGATTTGATTTCAAGGAGAAAAAGTTCCCCTGTCCTTTTTTACCCAACACCCCGATTCCCAATGATACATAATACTACACATCGCCCACGCTCCTAAGCGGGACATAAGCGCCCCTCTCACCCTCCTGACCTCTCCTCCCCTTGCCCAACTGCGCGTCAAACAAGCCGCTCAAGCTGCGCTTCCACCTCTGCAGGCCACTCACTGTCCTTCGATCCCCAACCATGGGCACCGCCACACTGCCCGCCTGGATCTCCAGAGTCTGCACGTCCAACCACTTTGGCCGGCTCCACCACTTCAACGCCAGGCTGCTTAGCGTGACGCTCACGGAACTCAGCGCCATGGCCGCGCCCGCCAGCATGGGCGGCATCATCAGGCCGAACGGCAGGAAGATGCCCATGGCGAACGGCAAGCCCAGCAGGTTGTATCCGCACGCCCAGAAGAGGTTCATCTTGATGCGGAAGAAGATGGTGCGGCAGAGCGCGAGGGCGGCGGGCACGTTGAGCAGGTCGTCGGGTCGCATGATGACGATGTCGGCGGCTTCGACGGCAATGTCGGATCCTGAGACGAGGCCGATGCCGACGTTGGCGGTTGCGAGCGCGGGTGAGTCGTTTATCCCGTCGCCGACCATGGCAACAATGAGGCCTTGCGATTGCAGCTCGGAGATTATTTCGCGTTTTTGACCAGGCGAGGCCGAGGCCCGGATGGAGGATTCCGGGATGCCGACTAGATTTGCGATCGCGAGCGCCGTGCCGTAGGTGTCGCCCGTGACGAGGGAGGTGGAGATGCCCATCTTGTGCAGGGCGGTTATGGTCGCTGCGGCGGTGGATTTGAGCGTATCGGAGAGCCCGAGCGTGCCGGCGTAGGTATTGTTGATGGCGATGTGGATGTATGTGATGCCTGCTTTGACCTGAGGCTTGAGGCTCGATGAAGAGGACTCCGCGTCCGAGGGGAGGGAAATATTTTGTTGCTGGAGGTAGGACGCATTGCCAATATGGACACTGTAGCGGCTCTGAGTGTCGGAAGAGGACGCATCGATTTCAGCGTGCAAGCCTTTGCCGACAGAGACATTAAAGCTACCCACTTGACCGGCGATGGCGTCTTCGATACCAAGACCCAACTGTTCTCTGGCCATGGTGAGGATGGACTTGCCAATGGGATGTTCGGAGCCAGATTCTGCAAGGCCGACTAGAGTCCACCATAGCTTCCGACGCCATTCATCCTTCCACAAAGCCTGTAGGCGAGTCTCAGCTACCTTGAGCTTGCCGAATGTGAGGGTGCCAGTCTTGTCGAGAACAATGTGATTGACCCTTGTGGCTGTCTCGAGCGCAGCACCACCCTTCACCAGGATGCCGTGTTGGGAAGCAGTACCTGTGCCGACCATAACAGCCGTAGGGGTTGCAAGACCTAGCGCGCAAGGACATGCAAAGACAATGACAGAAATGCAAAGCTTTAGACAGACCATGAACTTGCCGCCACTTTGTTCATCGACGAATACTTTTGGTGGGTGCGGCAGGACGTGGCTCAAAACCATCCAGCCAGTGAATGTAACCACACCGAGCATGATGATGATAGGCACGAAATAGCCAGCGACCAAATCGGCCATACGCTGAATTGGAGCTCTGCTCGTCTGGGCTTCCTGAACAAGATTGACGATCTGGCTAAGTTGAGTGTCTTTACCAGCGCGAGTGACGCGAAAGTCGACGCGACCAGCACCGTTGACTGTGCCGGCCATAAGTGCAATCCCTTTTTTCTTGAGAATTGGCATGGCTTCTCCGGTGACCATACTCTCGTCGATATAACTTTCGCCTCTCGTCACAATACCGTCCGCTGGTACCTTGTCACCAGGGCGCAGGAGCACAATGTCACCAACTTCGATGAGTTCTGTCGGAATACACTTATCCTCGGCGGCGGCAGCAGGCCCGCTGGCGTCGTCCAGTAATGGCTTTTCGGTCTTTTCTGTAGCGGGAGAAGAAGAATCCCACGCATCTGCCAATTTTTCGGCGTACAGTGGATCCTGGTAGATCGTCGCCATGCTAGGGGCTAACGACATGAGATTCGACAGCGCTTTGGACGTCTGGCCTTTTGCGCGATTCTCGAGCCATCTCCCAAGAGTGATGAAAGTGATAAGCATAGTGCTCGTTTCGAAGATTGTGCCAGGCTTGCTGTGTGGAGGTAACAACACTGCTATGACGATAGCAAAGCAGCTGAAAAAGAAGGCAGCCGATGTTCCTAAAACGACCAAGACATCCATAGTCGGCGATCTGTGCTTCAGACTCTTAAAGGCTGACAAGTAAAAGCGCTTTCCAATGCCAAATTGAACGGGAACAGTCAACGCGCCGCAAATGACATCCCCAAGGTACAAGCCAGGTATCAGGCTAAAATTTCCAAAATTCAATGCTGGTACAAACATGGGTATAATCATACTAATTAAGAAAACAGGTACAGCAAATGACAAGGAGAAGAAAAATGCACGCCTCCACTCCTGGATTTCTTTCGTTTTGGCCAGCGACTCCAGCTGTGCGTTGTTGTCGTCAGAATCAGCAACCAGTGCGTTATAGCCTGCTGCTTCGACGGACTCGACAATGGCTCTAAGGCCAACCAGGGAAGTATCGTATGTGATAGTCGCTCGGGATGTTGCAAGACTGATCAAGGCAGTCTGGACGCCGGCTTTTGAGCGAAGAAGAGTCTCCAACTCAGTCGCTGCCGTTGCATCAAGTAAACCGTAGATCTTGAGCTGCACAGACGATGTAGCCTGTGTCTGCTGGAGACCGTCGGCATCAGAAGAAACGACTCTGGCGTCAAAGCCGGCATCGTCTATCCTCTCCAAAATTTGTTCCGCGCTCAGCTTGGAAGGATCGTGTGAAATCACAGCGCGCTCAGCCAGCAGACTGATATTGAACTTGACCAAACCATCGGCGTTTTTGAACGCGCCTTCAACGGCGGACGTGCAAGCGCCACAAGTCATGCCTTCAATAGCAACCGTCGTGGTCATCACGTTCGTGGTTACTGTTCCTGACCTTGTTCTGCGTATCGCATTGGCCGCCAATGCTGGCTCTTGCATTTTGCTTTCCAGAACTGTGGCACCAAAGCCCCTGTCTTCTATCATCTCCGCGACTGCTTCTGGACTAATTATAGACGCATCATGCTGTACCACAGCCCTCTCGGCGAGGAGGGAAACACTTATGCTCTTGACTCCCCCAACATCTTTAAATCCTGATTCTACAGCAGAGGTGCATGCGCCACAAGTCATGCCCTCTACTGCTATTGTAGTTGTGGTGATTGTGGAGCTGGGTATATCTCCTGCCTCCAGCAGAGAATCTGGCTGTGCTCCTGTAGGTTCCGGCGCAGGTAGATCGGTGGACAGCAACTCCGCGTCGAACCCGCAGTCATCTATAATCTCTGCCACCTTTTCTGCGGACAACGTGGTGGGATCGTGGCGTACTACAGCACGACCCATTATAAGACTGACCGACACGGAACCGGCACCGTCGACATTCTTGAAGCCGCCTTCCACAGCGGATGTGCAGGCACCGCAGGTCATTCCGTCAACTTTTACAATGGTGGTGGCCATGTGCGCCGATTGCGGTGGCTCGACGCCACTGGCCGCAGTTCCGGACATGGTCGATACCGTGAATGCGATGTAATCTCCTTATTGTAGCGCGGGGCGAATCATGACCGGTAAGAGACAAGTACGAAGTGTGCAATGCGCAATGACTTCGGATGTTCTGTGCTGAAGAACAAAGGAAATACGGATTGGAAAGCGGTATGAGTAGACTTTGAATAATAGGAACGAGAGACAAGTTGGCTCAGACAATAACACGGGGGAGGCGGACTCGTAAGACAGGACAGGACAGGATTTACATTGGCGTGGTGTGACAGGATTGGAAACCCTGTTCGGGACCGGGAAGCCTAAACTTGAAGACTTGCATGCGCCCGCAGATGCAGTGAACTCAGCTCCGCCAAACTCTGGGTGGGCACCACCACTCGAAAGGGGTTCAAGTTGCATGTTGAAACCGATCACGAACCTTCAAATTTAACGTCGCAAACACGCGTGGGGGAAATTGTATTACAGTAGGTACCTAGGTACCAGGTACCTATGCTTGGTATGGCTGCACACTTACTAGACTCCTGTTCCCAAGCACGAGATTCTGTAAAACATCCTAACATCTTAACTTCTCCTTCTACGAGTACTCTACCGTGGAATGCGTGCATCCAAGTTCTAAAGCGCAATGAACATGCGGCAGCTACTACCGGTAAGGAGAGCGATGGGGATTCCGAGCCTCTGAGAATGCACGCCTCAGCCTTACGTGCTGTAGAGGGGAGCCTTATGATGGAAATACTCCGCCTAGGTTAACGTGAACTTGAACTCCATAAATCTTGCCAAGCCTGTGTCTGCGTACTGCGCTGAGTAGTGATATCAACGGCCTCTGCAAGTGGTTGCCTGGTGATAGATCTCGTGTACCGCCACGTTGCCGCGACAGTTTAGAGTCGTCTACGTCTACTTTTCGGATCCGAAATCCTACACACCATCACAGAGTCTTACAGCATGGATCAAGCGCAACCCAAGGCCCTTGCGGCTCTCCAACCATTCATCCATCACGCAACCACCACAAAATCACCATCACACCGTTTCCTCATCGATCTGATTACACGAGCAACCTCCGCGCCAGGCACCTACGTCTTCACCGAGCTCCTTCAGACGCCCGCAATTCAATCACTTCGTGCTCAAGACACTCCGTCAGAAGTTCAATCCCACCTTACCCTCCTCGAGCTCTTCAGCTATGGCACCTACGAAGAGTACAAAACAACACCTAACCTACCGACGTTGACCGAATCTCAAGCCTCTAAGCTCCGCCTCCTCTCCCTCCTCACACTGGCATCGCCCTTTGGACCTTCCAATTCCACCGACACGACCCTAACCTATGACAACCTCCTTCAGTCACTCTCCCTCTCCTCAAACTCCGCCCTCGAGTCTCTCATCCGAACAGCAATCTACTCCTCCCTTCTCACCGCTCGCCTCTCCCCCAACTCCACACCACCAACCGTACACATCCACTCCGTCGCACCTGTGCGAGATCTACGCCCACAATCCCTTCCAGCCATGCTGCAAATCCTCTCAACATGGGAAGCACGCTGCGCCTCCGTCACCGCCGACCTCGAGTCCCAAATCGCAGCTATCCGCAATAACGCCACAGCAAGGAGCACAACAGCCAGGACACGTCAAGATACGGTAGACTCTGCGGTGTTAGCAGAGGACACGGGCAAGGGGAACAAGACGAGAACCCGACCAGGAAAGAGGGATCTGGACCAGGAGGACGAGGATACCGACGACGGTATGGACGTGGATGACGACGTGGCAGGCATGGTGGGCGCAAGCGGTGGCGGCGCGGTGGGCACTGGCAGGGGCACCAAGAGGAATCGAGGCCGCGGTTAGGGATTGGACGGCACGGCAGATCGCGGTTAGTGACTGGGTCAGTACGGCCACATCACAGTCACCACGGAAGTCACGACACACGTTGAAATGAAAGAGCGTGTGAACGTCAACGATGACAGGATGGAAGTCCGGCGAGTGCCTCCTCCATCGATTGCAGACATAGCAGACAGAGACACGAACATGGTCCACAGCCCGTAAGGCGGCCACAAAGGGGGAAGACAGCCAGCGACCTCCAATTCTAGGAGAGAAGTACGCACCGGGCAAAAGCGGTTTCCACCACATCGAAGTGGAGTTACGAAGATACGAAGTACGAAGGCATGGTATTAGCTCGAGAGATGACGCATTAGCGGACACACATGTCCAGATCGAACTCAGGCTGAAAAACACAGCACACATAATCTCTCCCAAGACTCCACATGTGAGCTCTTCCAAGTCGTGCATGTTCGTGCTGTACCCATGTATCCAAGCTCGCCATAGCTCCCATCGTTGCTGCACTATGGGTACATCCCACCATAACGCCACCCGCTCGCATTAGTCGTTTGTAGGTAAATCAAGAAAGCAGTACGTCGTCCCGTCGCGTTGTCTCGGACTAGAAATGCGTACCGGGCACAAAGATGAAGAGGATGCTGAGTGCGATAGCAGCGACTACGAACATCAGGAACGCCATTGTGGCTCTGGTCATGAGCAGACGCTTGACGAACGGTTCCCGCACTCGAGACCAGTTCATCCATGTGTATTCGCTGAAGCCGATGTACGCGGCGAGGATGTCGAGCTTGTATTGGTAAGACACCAGGAAGTAGCAACCTAGAGTGAATGGTAGAATGAGCTGCACCGACGTTAGTTATGAACTATGGAGTGGTCTTGCAGGGACGTTAACATACCCAGCATCGTATGTGTCTAGGCTTGTCTGTAAGGATCATGTAGTAGCCTCCCCAGAACCCGGCCATCAGACTCGCGAGACCGAGGATGAGCCTGATGATGACGCTGAGCGGCACCAGATTACCAAGTGCCTTGGCTTGGAGAAATCCGGGGAATGCATCACGTTCCATGGCTTGGAAGACATAGTCCTTTGCGTCGTCAAAGACTTCGGGGTCATCGCGTCCCTCTTCCTCGATGGCTGCAATGATTCTGTTCAACATAAGTTCTGGCAGGACAATCTCGCGCTCAGAGCCGGGGAGAATGAAAGTGTATAGAATCTTCTCAGCTGAAGCCTTGATGTCGGCTCTGGCTACGCTGTGGCCAGGTGAGTTGGAGTCCGTTCTCATATCTGAACCAGCCATAAAACTTGGTCGTGGTGCATCAGAGGGTGATGGTCTACTGGAGCCGTAAAGTTGTCTCGAGGTCTGTGATCCCAAACTGTGCGAGGATGTCTGGTCCAAGCCGCTTCCAATGCTGTTCTTGTGCGCATGGCCATTTTCTGAACGCATAAATGCCGACAAGCGAGCGTCTTGTCCGTTTTTCTCTGCGCTTGATTGTGAATATGCATCCCCGAGATCGAAATTGTCCAGGAATTGCGAGGAGCGCTTGCTGGCTGCAGCCTTTTCCATCAGCGGTGTGTCGACCAGCATTGATCTGCGAAGTTCTCGAACATAGTGTCGGCATAGAGACATGTGCTGCGATACATCTAACCTGTGTTGTGTTAGTCTGTGTAAAGACAGACAAGTAATCTGCTTACCAAAAGTCAAGGTAATCCACAGAACGCTGCTGATCGCGCATGTAGATGTAGAACGAGAACAGGTCGACCGGAGCTAGTGTCCTCCTGCCCAATACTTCCATGAGTGTAGGCAAGCGGTTGCGCTGCTCGAGCTCCTGGTCTGCAGTGTGGTGATGCGCCATATTGTAGGCTTCTTTGCAGAATTGACTACCAAAACAAATCAATCACTCCAAGATTGCTTGCTGTGGTGGGCTCTGGCCCGAGCCACAACTTGTGGTATAGACCGAAGGTTTGGCTGTAGAAAGAGACCCAGGCTTCCGCGCTACTCTCTTCTGGACAATGCGCAATCTTTCTAGACGTTCCTTTATCCTGGAAGATGCACGCAAACTGGTCCTAAAGTAATAGGTAGCAACGTGTTTCGTGTTTCTATGTTGGTTATGGCAGGGGTGAAAAGTGGTGGGTTCGGTCGAGTTAGCTGGCGCAATCGATTGTACACTGTAGTCTTTTACACGGAGTCTTGTTCTTTGGTGGAGGCGAGGAACTGCGATAATGCAGTGAGGTAGTGTCAGAATTACGGCGTGAACGAGTTGTGACGGTGTTGGGTGTTGCATGAGAAGGCACTCTGTCGATTGGCTCTGGTGTATTGAGGCTAGCGTGACGCTAATGCCAGCAATCTACATGGTATCTCCACCCCGGCCGCACGGCAAGCTACGCTTTCAATTTCATGCTGTGAATACAAGATAGTCACTACAACAACGACACAGGATTGAATGGAAGGTTCTATCGAGTACTATTTACTCAAGACCGTCCTTTGTTCTCATTCGAAAATTAGCAATATAAGAGGGTATCGTAAATCACCATGCTATCCCAGAAAAGACCGACTTCCACGCCTAACCAGCACTGTTCGTAAACGTCGTTCGAGGCCATGAGGCGTATCGCGTGACAACATCTCCAGGAACACCAAGAGAATACTACTCTGCAAGATGCTGTAGGTGTATTAGCTTGTGCTTCACATGATGGCCGAGGGATGACTTACCGACCACTCCGGAATGGTCTTGATTTGTTGATACATAAACTTCTCGAGTTTATTGGCACTTTTTGCATATGGTGTTGTTTCATTGTTGTACTTCCTGCAGTTGTCGAAGATGAGTTTCGCATCCTTGATAAAGTCCTCTGGTTTGGGGTACAAGTCGTTCGATAAGCGTTCCTCCATCGTGGACAGATCCATTGGCTCCTTGATGACTTCGTAGTAATCTGGAACTTCGTCACGATTGACGGGCTGTGCGAACGGCCAAGCCGAGGTGTGATTCTGCATGTCATTGAGGAGGTGAAGGAGTTGGTTGTAATTGGGCCCATGCCTAGGCTGTCTCGAAAGCTCGTCCATTGAAGGTGACCATCCGGACTCTTTGATCGCGGGTATTGTCATGGGATCGATGGGGACGATCCCATTCTTCCATTGTGCTGGCGGAGGATGGACAATGTGAGACTTGCTGACAGCACGTATCTTTGCCTGGACGGCTTCCTTCTGCTTCTGTAACATTCGAGGCGCCTCGAGATAACGGATCTTTGGGAGCATGCTACATTGCATGATCGTGCCGCCTTCGTAGTCCTTGATATAGCCCATCCATATAGACTTGTCGAGAGTGATCTCTTTCGTGAAACCTTGCTTCTTGAAGTACCCAATGGCGTAGTTGTCTGCATAGGTGAGGAAATGCATGATGGGTGATGTGGCTTTGACGTAGTCCTTAAGATGAGCCATAAGATGCGCTCCGTAACCTTTCACTTGCTGATCGGAGGAAATGGCGCAGAACACAATCTCGGCGAATTTACGGCCGTTGAATGGCCGGTATGTGATACCACCAACGACTTCGAGGGGCTGCTTGACAATAGCGATAGATAGATGTGTTTTGTCGTAAACAAGCCTTGCAATATAATCCTTCGGCATCTTCGGTAGTTGTTTCTGAAAGATACATTTCAGGCCGGTCAATATGATGTTGCTGACTCTAGAGTTGTCGTTGTTGACAACCTGGAAGCCGATCTGGCCTTGTTTTTCCTCGATGACGGCAGGCTTCTCAGGAAAGTCCACCGGAGTCGGGGTAATCAGAGGTTCGGCATCACTCTTTAAAATACAATGTCAGTGATCCTACGCGGCAGCAGAAAAGGGCTGGCGTGAAGTCTGTGTACTCACGTCTTCGTGCTTTGCCACACCGTTGTGCTCAGGAGATTCGGTTCGCGCTTTCTTCGATCTTGAGGACGATGCATCTTCTGACGCCTTCCTTTTCGTTGCTGTCAGGATTAGCAGATGAAAGTTGACTGCAGATGAAACCTCTCACTCTCCCCGTTTAGCTGCGCCATCGCAGAGCGCTCAGGTAGGTGAAAATCTTTGAGACGAATGGTAGTAAGGACCTGGTAGCGCAGGTGCACATGCGGCGTCGACGACAAGGCTGCGGTCGTGCCAGTTGCCAGTATGGGGCAGCGTCCGAAGCGGAGCCGGTCGATCTTCCGTCTTGGCAGGAACGTGCTTTCGACTGCAACTTTCAAGTTCGCGTTAGGCCACGTCTTCAATCATCACCACAAGTACAGCAGGACACTTTAAAATTGAGCTGTACCACTATAATCGACTAGCACCCGCCCTCGATATCCGCAGTCCACTCTCTCTTATCCAAGAACTACACATAATCAAGCCCGCAAATGTCTCTGCACGAAGTCTGGGAAGCCGCGGCCAGCAGCCCTTTCGCTCCAACAATCTCCAAAGATAGTCAGCTGTTCGTTGGCTTCGCACTCCTTTTGATCGGTATATGCGTTCTCACATGTAACCTCGTACTCATACTGATATCTGGTACAGGCCTGGTGCTCACAGTACTATTCGGTCTGAGTATGTAGCACTACCTCCTCACATGCTTTGATACTGACAACTTGTAGACCGATCGCTCGTCTCGTTACCCGTCTTCGGCATACCCGCGTCCCTTGCTTTCGGGTACGCCTACAATACCTCCATATGTACTTATACTGATTCGCATAGCTTCGGTGCTGTATACACGATTTGCGGTGTCGGTGTCTACGTGTAGAAAAATCAACCTACAAAAGTCACAGTCGCAAAAGACATGGTCTAATCATTCCAGATCTTGTCGAACACAGTAATCATGGACGATCGGCCACTCTTCGCTGCCATCTCGACTTCCGCACGGCAGCTTTATCTTCTCCTCCGTTGCATAGCTTTTGCACCAAAAGCCGAAGTTCACATTACAGCAGCTGGAATTAGATTTTCTGTTGAAGAGTCACACGTTGTTCAGGGAAGCGCATTCGTAGAGGCCAGCCTGTTCTCCTCATACAACCTGAACGTGACAGACGCACAACCTTCTATTCCTTCATTCCAGATATCCATTACAGCTCTACTAGAGACATTGCAGATTTTTGGCATTTCAGAAGCAAATACATCGTACCGGAACCAGAGTGGCGGCTTCTCATCGTCGTACGCTGCAGCTTTCACCACTCCTGCGCTGGCAATGGGTGGGACGTGTCGTATATCTTATGCTCAGATCGGTGCTCCTTTAAGCATTACCATACAGGAAAGTGGTATGAACACGACCTGCGAAATGAACACGTACGACATAACTGGAGAGTATGACGATGCAGAGGGCATACCGCTCGACAGGAATGCACTGGTTCTAAAAGTCATTATGCGCAGTGCATGGTTGCATGATGCTGTTACAGAAATTGCTGGGACAAGTCCGACAATGCTGGTCGTGAACGCTTCAAGCCAGTCTGCACCGTACTTCGCCCTCGAAGGACACGGTGGACCATTTGGAGACACGACAGTTGACTTCCAGCCAGAGGCTAAGAACGAGCCGACTCCCAGTACGATCAGAGCCAAGAAGCAGCCACTAGTCACCGAGACGTTCTCGGTTGCAGCGCCATCCGGCAATCGCGGCAGAGTCAAGCAAAGCTATAAATTTGATCTTATTCAGAAGGCTGCAAGAGCTATGGCTCTGGCTAGCAAAGTCAGTGTTCGTCAAGACAGACAAGGAGTGTTAAGCTTGCAGTTTATGATTGAGGTCAACGAGGGTGTACCTGGTACGTCAAATGGTGGCGTGGCTGACTCGATGGGTCATGTGTCCTTTGTCGACTTCAGATTTGTCCCACTTGTCGACGAAGACGAAGATGACCATGGCGGTGAAGAGTCGGACGAATATGATGATGCTGGGAGTGCTAGTTCCGTTGGCTAGTCGGGAAAGTCTACTCTCGTTATCGCTTCATCCCCACTGCTCTGCCTTCGTCCCCCTTCCGCCATGTCGAACCTTGTCCCTCCATAGCCGCGAGAGCTTATTCTAGCCTCGTCTGAGAATGCTCATGGTGTATGGTTCTTTCACTCCGCTTCTGGTACTCTCCCTTTTCTTTCTACACCTCACCAACTCTGGTGGTTTTGTGTTGCCTAATTGAAACTACTTTCCTATCCTCCCGATATCGCACGAGTGCAACCCTCGTTCGATTCCTCATCTCTCCAACCAACCAGCCAGCCACCAGCGTATCTCAACTGCCTGTTTCCCGCTGCCAAACTCAGGCGCGGACATTCCTCTACCCCGACTGCCACGTCCCTCGTCGTCAATCAACAACAACTTCACCATCAGATCTACAGCCGCCTCGTCACCGCTAACCTACCACAATGGATCCCTCGCACAACAAAACGCCACCGCCACTCGCGCTCCTCATCCATCCACTTCCTTCGCCCCCAACGCCTCCACTCCCTCCTCCCACGCCGCCCACAAAGCCCGGGGCCTCGCGCGCCGTCTCAGCAACTGCAACCGCGTTCACCACCCTCCCAACACCCCGGGCCACCCTCGACAGTTGCTCCAACCATGCAGGCCACCGCCCGCCCACTGGAGCAAAACATCCAGCGGCGCGTGTGCCCCACGCCCAGCGGCCATAACCCATCAACACACGCGGCCCCGAGTACCGCGAAGTCACCGTTCTGGGTCGGGTTGCACGACAAGATGCCCGAGGAAGTCCTCAGCACACGGCTCCGGGGTCGGGAGTTGATACCAAGCCGGGTGTTGAGGTTGTGTGTGAGTGGGAAGAGCGGGCGAGGGTCAGTAGGGAGAGCGAGAATGCTAGTGGCTCAGAACAGGAGCGGGACGGGGTCGAGATCGTGTACGAGAAGGGTCACGACGGCGGGGGCTGGGAAAGGGGTTTCCCGGCAGACGGGCATGTTGGTATAGCGTTCGTGCATGAAAGAGTTCGTTGGCGACAGTGAAGAGGGCTAGGATCAAGCGGGAGGAAGGATGGAGAAAGAGAGAGAAAGAGCTGGTGGATGGACGGGTGCGCTGTGGCTGTGGGACTGGGTGGTGCGGAGTCAAATGGCTATGGCGAGGAGGCGTCTTTCGTAGATCAAGAGTGCTGGAGTTCGGTGCGTGGAGGTTTGGGTGGTCGGTCGTTCACGAGGCTTTGCTGTCGGGCTGAGTGGTGGGGAAGTTCGAGTTAAGCAGCTGGGACTACGATCTTCGACCGGGCTTGGATGAGATTCTGTCTTGCGAGTGGAGCTTGATCTTGTGAGATCGAGATCGCCGGAGCATGGCTTTACTCGTGGGGTGGGAGATTATTTATTTTCCAACCGAATGTCGGTGGCTAGCATGCCGGGTCATTCTTTATCTGACTGGCTACGTCTTCTTCGGCACGTTCATGTTGATGTGAATCGTCTTCGCATGCAGGTAGTTCTTCAGGCCCTCCACGCCGCTCTCCTTGCCATACCCACTCTCCTTGAATCCGCCAAACGGCGTCTGCGGACTCGTTGAAAACGCAGAGTTGATCCCCACGGTGCCAGCCTCGATCCGACTCGCTACCCTCAACGCCCTGGTAATGTCGTTTGTGTATATTGTGCTGCCGAGGCCGTACGTAGTGTCGTTCGCCAGCTCAATCGCTTCGTCTTCGCTCTTGAACGTGCGCAGCGATATCACCGGACCGAAGATCTCGTCCGTGTAGACCTTGTTCTTGAGATCTGGGTTGAGGAAGACGGTAGGTTGGACGAAAGTCCCCTTCTCGCCCTGTCGTTCGCCGCCGACAAGGACTTCCACGCCCTCGGCCTTGCCGTCGCGCAGGAAGCCCATCACGCGCTCGAACTGCTTCTTGTCGGCGAGTGGCCCAAAAGCTGTGTCTTTGAGGCTCGGGTCTCCCATCTTTTTGGATGCGTTCTCGAACGCGGTCTTGACGGCTTCGATGAACTTTGGTGCGATGCCTTCCTGGACGAGCACTCTGCTGGCGGCGAAGCAGATCTGTCCTGAGTTTCGCAAGAAGGAGTCAGAAGAGTGCATGACTGCGTTCTCCAGGTCTGCGTCGTCAAAGATCAGAGCTGGAGATTTCCCACCCAGTTCCAGTGAGACGTGCTTGAGGTTCGATTTTGCAGCTGCAATTTGAACCGCCCTTCCACCTGCCGCGGAGCCGGTAAATGCGATCTTCGCAATTTGCATGTGTGAGGCAAGCATAGCACCGACTTTGCCGTCTCCAGTGACTATGTTGATAACACCGGGTGGAAAACCAGCTTCATTGATCAGCTCGCCGTAAACGCATGCTGCAAGTGGCGACTTCTCGCTTGACTTCAGGATGAAGGTGTTCCCAGCAGCGAGTGCAGGTGCCATCTTCCACGCCGCAAGGACATGCGTGCCATTCCAGGCGCATATTCCAGCACAGACGCCCAAAGGCTCATAGGCGACAATCTTGTACGTGCCGTCCTCGTCAGGCGGGTAGGACTCGCCAGCAACTTTGCCAGCGTAACCAGCATAGTAGCGCCAGACAGCGGCAGGACCTTGGATCATACGGACAGCCAGGGAGACAGGTTGGCCCATAGCTGCCGACTCGAGCTTGGCGAGACGCTCGGCGTTTGCTTCGAGTAGGTCAGCGAACTTGAGCAAGCATTTGGCTCGCTTGTGGCCTGCCGTGTCGCGCCATTTAGGGAACGCAGCTTTGGCGGCGGCGACAGCCTTGTCAATATCTGCCTCTGCAGCGACCTGTACTTTGTCGGTCACTAGAGAGTCATCGGCTGGGTTGTAGATGCTTAACGTCTCGCCTGAGGATGAAGGAGCATACTGTCTGTGTTAGGGACTTGGTTGTAGTGATATTGGAGCTAGCCACCTACCTTGCCGTCGATGTAGAGGTCGGTTTGGTAGGACATGGTTGTGGTATTGCTATGCAGTCTTACAGGATATGAAGTGTAACTTAGACAATAACAGGTTCTCTGGTCACCCATGAAACAAGACAGCCAACCAGACCTGTGCCAGAGTCGCAGAGTACCACCTTTCTATACTCGCCGGTGGTGCCCGGCCCGTATTGTGCCTCGGACATTCTGCACCAGGATGGGATGCACCCCGCATTCTACAGATGCATCATTGAGCCAAGATTTGCATACTGTGATATATACGCTGACTGGCAGGACATCATGACTGGTTGGTATGGGAGAGCCTTGGGGCGAGCCGCGGAGGGTGTTTGGAGTCCGCGGCCGAATCGAGAACATTACCCCACTTTCTCTGACACCGTCAGCATGAGCCGCGCATGGTCAATATACTGAGCAGCAGGGAACCCGGTATGGCTGTGAAGTTGGCCGCTTCGGGTGTCGACGTCGTGTATACTCTACTTGTGCCCTGCAACGCGATGCATGACAAGACAGTCGAGAGAAGGAGGAGAAGAGGCTGTTCGCCATGCCAAGACGATGATGCCGTTGCCTTCTAAGTTCCTTCGTCTTCCTCAAATCTCCGAATTATCAGTCAATCTAGCGTACCTAGGTACTTACCTAGGTAGGCCGCCACCAGTGGTTCAGGTTAAGTGTGCGATGGGACCAGATGCTACTCCCCAGTCTCTGTCTATGGAGGCAAGGGAACAGGGACTTTGTCGAAGAAGTTGTGGCGAAGTCTGGGACGACTGCAGCAACGTTACAGTATCCCTTGTCGGCATCAAGCACCAAGGAATTTTCCCTAGCCTAGTCCGAAGTCCTCATGTACAGAGGCTACTGTTGTTGGGTATGTTTTAGTGACAAGTATATGGTTCTCTTTGCACCATGCTTCCTGCGCAGTGTTTGACCAAGAGTGCAGTGTCGATACATACCATTGTCTGATTGTGATTGTGCGGCTTCCCACAGCAAACAGCCCTGTCAGTAATACATTGCATGTTCTTGCAGCACCTTGATTGTGAGTTAACAATTAGCACACGGATGCGAGATGATGCTAAAGAGGATGATATGTATACTTCAACTTTCCTCTTCACCATGATTCTGTGACCTTTTCTGAGGATCTGCGTATCGACGAACTTACCAGGGACTACCGGCAAGCCAAGTCGCTCTTTCAAGCTTTAGTACGTGTAAGAATCCATCTGTTTCTTGCCGCTGTCTCCTGGCAGAGAGGCCACCATCACACCAGCTTTGCAACAGATACTGACTCGCAAGAAAGGCTTTCAAGTCTGCAGACCTGTCCAGATGGCTTCACCAACCACTCCGACCAGCACCAATTCCAACTCTCGCACCAGTACGAGCAAGGAAGACAGCTATGATCGTGAGGTTGAGTCAGCCATGCACGCAATCTTCCATTGCGGCAAGAAGACACGACCCCAACCAGTCACGGAGGAGAACATTGAAGCCAAAATGTTGGACTTCGCTGTCAGAATGCTTCAGGCGGAAGGATGGGTATGCTCTTGATGTGCCTCTTGGGCCTAGATCGACTGACAGCTTCACAGAAGCCAAACACCATCATGCGAGCCATGGCTATGATGGATCTCAATACCGAGAAGAAGACGCTTCGAGTGATGCATGACGCTAAGCGTGCTCGTCGTGCTGAGTGGAATGCGGTCCGAGACACTGAGAGTGTAGCTGTGCGGTCCAAAGAGCTCATCAAACCTAATAAGAAGAGGGAGGTTCATGGTGGAAGTGCGAAGGTTGAGCAGAATTTGCTGGGCTAATCACCGTCTTCCCTAGGTGGTAAGTGTTTTGGGTGTCTAGCGTGGCACGTCCAGCTGTTCGAGCTCTTCAATTCCATGTGAGAAACGCAAAAAGAACGAAGCATTCTGCAAAGCTTCTAGATCAGGCTTCTGACACTCTGCCATTGAGTCACTAAGAGTACCAGTCAACATGGAATATTGATGGGTTTCAGTGACATAAACGACGCAGAACTATGTGTTAACTGTACGTGTTTATTAGTGGTTTACCTTTCTTAGAAGCTTGAGAAATATGAGTATGAAACTGCTCATGCCTTGTATGGCTCCCTTCACGTGCATGGACACATAGCGAGATAGTAATAGTGAATAACCGTGAGTCAGGGGACTTCAGCAGCCAACGAAGAACTGTGGAAGCTTGTCCCGCCAAGGTAGGCGCTCTTGCGGTGTGTATTCGCCTGTAACCAGAGACTGGCGGCCATCTCAAAAACGGGCTCATGCCCAAAACAAGTCCCGCTTTCATTTGACATGCACAGCCACCTCCCTTGAGGCCCGTGGCCGAGATGGTCCATGGTGTAAAACGATATGGCGGAATCTTTGATGCGGCCACGAGCCTGCCTTGGAGGGCGACCTCATGCAGGCAGTTATGGCGGAGGATAGCACCGAAGCATCCAGGCCAGTGGGTGAGCTTGTACACTGCCACTGACTCTAGTGTGGTTGCTGTGTATTAATAAAGTCCGGAGACGGCCACCCTGCTACACTTTTCGTGGTTATTTCCATGTACCATCCACTCAATTCCGTCTGTAGATTCCCAGACAACCGTCCTTGGCAGAACCGGCGGGCGCCGATGATATCTCGTGAACGCGGTTGGACGCCGTGCTTCTGAGGCTTGACAGGCCTTTCAGCTGGCTTTCGTGTTCCTCCTGGAAGTTCTCCAAGTAAAAGCGTATGTACTGTTATCATCCAACTATATGTTGGACATTATGGTCGATTTCACGTCAATAATAAGAGACAACAAAGGGATCCGAGACGAGGAAGATTGAGGAACGGGCCGAAGGTAATATGAGAGCGAACGATATATTGCACCCACTTCCAACCCTCGAGACAGCGATTAGAACATGACCAAATACCATGACTTTGGCCCTTCGAGTTGACTCGGACGTCCTTATCTCTCAGCTGCCAGTGGGGAAGCGATGCTTGGCAGCCTAAGGTCGCTGTCACAGGCTACTAGTACCTACTAGTAGAGTATCGGTAGATATGCCAAGCCATACCATACGTACCGAGGTACCTACCTTAGGTACCTACCACTGGCAGGCAGGTATCTAGATACCTACAGACTGACCTAAGGGAGGTAAGCGGCTCAATCCAGGCTGTCCCAGGCTCAACCGTGGCGTTTTATGCCAACGATTGGTAATTTGGCACGAGTCTCAAGGTACCTAGGTACTGTACCTACCTACCTACCTGGGCCGAGGGCCTCGCCTGTTGCCGTGCTCAAGCTATCAAGTTGCTTCTTCCACACTGACACTACTCTCACTTATCTTACGCTGAGGCTGGGCACTCGTAGCACTGGTGGCTGCTACCTTGTACACCACACCGTCCTGGTTGTGGCAGCCGCTTGCAAGTTGCAGTGGCTCCAGTTGACCTCCACAGGCATGCCAGTGCATGCCAGATCTCATTTTGAGCAAGCTAAGTTACCGTACCTACATGTAGGTACTCGTACTCGTAGCGTTGATGGCGGAAGGGCAGCACCTTTGGTGGCATCGGCTTTGCTCGAAATCAGCATCGCCGCCTCTCCGAGTCGGAACCTTGGATGGCATACAAGGTACTGTGTGTGGTATCCACCCGACCCGCCGATCTCTCGGGACGAATCATCTTCTTCACCTTGTTCTTAGCCTTATCGTGTCTGGGCCGATCGCGCGTCAGTTAGAAATATCCGGCGACCTCCACCAGGCCCTTTGGCTGGCAGGCGAAATATAACTCATCATATCTCAACTTTCTCTGCTTCTCTGCTTTTCGCTCCTCTGCTCTTGCTTGAATTCGCTGCCTTGCCGGGATCTTCATCCACCCAGGTTGTCGCTCGAGGTCTAAACCGACAACCAAGCGCGAAATGGCTTCTTTCGAAAAGACCGCTCGCGTTGACGACTATGCCGAGGAGGGGAAGCATCGCAGCATCGTTGCGCCCGATGAGTCGGGTGCAGTCCCCGGAGAGTCCTTTGTGACCGGTAACACTTTGTATGCACGATTGCAACGATTAGCTGGTAGATTTGGCGTTGAACAACGAGGCATTGAGAGAGTCCCCGACGATGAGCGTACGGATAAAGTTACTTATAAAGTCGGCACTATGGTATGATCATCTTCTTCGTGGTCTACGTCTATTGACACTGTGCAGTGGCTTGCTGCCAACATGGTCGTCTCGTCATTTGCGCTCGGCGTCCTAGCAGTGCCGGTATTCGCACTCGGCTTCGTGGATTCGCTCCTGACTATCTTTTTCTTCAACTTCCTCGGCGTGCTCTCCGTCTGCTTCTACTCGACATTCGGTCCTAAATTTGGTATGCGACAAATGATCCTTTCGAGGTTTTGGTTCGGCTACTATGGCGTGAAAGTCGGTAAGAAATTTCGCCAGCACAACCCATGTCATCCACTGATTTATCGCAGTCGCCATCTTCAACTGTCTCGCATGTCTGGGGTGGTCATCAGTCAACGTTATCGTCGGTGCACAGTTGATCCATGCAGTCAACGCAGATGTCCCTGGATATGCCGGTATCATCATCATCGCAGCATGCACCTTCCTCGTGACCCTGTTCGGCTACAAGGTCGTGCATTGGTACGAAATGATCACCTGGGTTCCGTGCTTCATCGTCTTCCTCATCGTCCTCGGCCAATTTGCTCATTCTGGCGACTTCGAAAACCTGCCAATGGGATCAGGAGAAGGCGAAGCGGCTTCCATCCTTTCCTTCGGCGCCTCCATATTCGGCTTCGCAATAGGCTGGTCCAGTTATGCGAGCGACTATACTTGCTATCAACCCGTTGGCACTAGCCGCACGAGAGTCTTCCTTTGGGTGTTTGCTGGCCTGATGTTTTCTCTGTTATTCACGGAGATGTTAGGCCTTGCTGTGGCAACTGCAACCGTCAACAATCCCCTCTTTGCGGCAGCTTACGAGAATGATGCGGTCGGCGGTCTTGTCGCTCAGGTCCTTATTCCACCCCTAGGTGGATTCGGCAAATTCTGCGTCGTCATTCTAGCTCTCAGCATCATTGGCAATAATTGTCCAAACATCTATTCCTTGGCTTTCTCCCTGCAGATCACGACACACTACGCTCAAAAGGTGCCTCGATGGATCTGGACTTTTGCTGGCTCGCTGGTTTATATTGCCATCGCTATTCCTGGGTACTCCCATTTCGAGGCTGTGCTAGAGCACTTTATGTTGCTGATTGTAAGTCTCCTCGAAAGTGCAGCAGTAGGTGGCATAATTGGCGAGACACGAGGCACCGATTGTTTCGTGGGGCCTGCCTGGGTGCGTCAGTCAACCAATCGATGATTAACCAATGTCCATGTACAACAGAGGAAATATGGCCTTGGTCAAGTTAGTCATTGATATACTGAAGCACCGGGTGGGCGCCATGAACAGAACGCGTACTTTGTGTTTCTCAATTATATCACCTCCTGATGGGGGATGATATGAGCACGGATGTGGGCTAATTGTCGACAGGCATACTGGCTAGCCATTTACTCTGGCATCTCCCTTCCCGAACATTTCATTTTCCGCGGAGGCTTTAGTGGTTATGCACCAGAACAGTACGACCAGCCTCACAAGCTACCACCGTCCTTTGCCGCCCTAGGAGCTTTTTGCTTCGGCATCTTGGGCGCCGTCTTGGGCATGGCACAGGTCTGGTTCATAGTATGTCGCGAAAGTGTTGCCCGCCGAAATCCACTGACATATTCTATAGGGCCCCATCGGCAAAACGATCGGCACTGGATTCGGTGGTGATGTTGGGTTTGAGCTGGCGTTTGCTTTCGCCTTCGTTACATATTGTCTGTTCAGGAAATTTGAGCTCAAGCGTTTTGGGAGATAGGTGATGGCTAAAAGTAAGAGTCAAGAAGGAAGGAACACATGTGACAGTGCCTGCCTCTGTATATTTTGTAGTGAACACCATCTTTGTTTTTGTAGGAAACCTACACAACTTCTTGCACAAATCATTGGACAAATACCATCGTTGATTTAGACTGATAGTCCTCAGCGATGTATCTCGTAACATTCGTCTTGTTGTGTTACCTCTTTCCTGGATTTCAAAACTTCATCCTTGGGAGCCGTGACCATGGAATTGTAAGTTATTCCCTACTGTGGCCAGGTGCAAGAAGAACTTGCCACTTCCCGAACAACCGTCCCACTCCAAGAGTAACAACGTTTGGTGAGCATTGCCATGCCTTAGGTACTCAGAGAACGAGGCCTGTGGCGGCCCCCAAGTCCGAGTCCACCGCATACAACATGCCTTGGCGTGAACCCTTACTTGCACTGACAACTTCATGCTCCTGCTGCGCTTGGGACCCAGTACTTGTGCAGCCGCGCAGACGAAGCTTCAAGGATCAATGTTGGAAAGGCCCTGAAGGCTTCCTGAATTCGCCCTTACTCCTGTCTCCCATCCACATCCTCCGCAACAGTAACAACTCAAAGCTCACATCATGGATTTTGATAGTATAAAGAACCAGGTCAGCAACCTGACGCTTTACGACATCAAGGCAGGTGTCAGGAAGGTTCAGAATGGTATGCTACGCTGAGGACGAGCTTGTTCACCCTCATCAAACTAACAGCGTCACAGCGGTCATGAACTTGACTGAGATGGAATCCAAGGTAGCCCACCGACATTCGACGTCACGGATACCTGGCTCAACGTATCACTAGGTCAGAGAAGCTACGAACGGTGATCCATGGGGTGCACCGTCGAGTTTGTGAGATAAGAGAATTTGCTATGCCGGTCCTTAACGCTGATCAGAATTCAGAATGCAGGAGATTGCACGAGGGACACACAACTAGTATGTAGCAACATACCCGGATACGAAGGAAGCTGACAACCAAGTCAACAACTCAACGAAATAATGCCAATGATATACAAGAGATTCACAGACAAGACCGCGGAGGAATGGCGGCAGATCTACAAAGTACGTCGAAAGGTATTACACAGTGTGCGGGTCTGACAACGTTAGGGATTGCAACTTCTCGAATTCCTTGTCAAAAACGGCTCAGAGCGCGTTATCGACGATGCTCGGTCACACCTTTCTCTCATTCGCATGCTACGGCAGTTCCATTACATCGATGAAAACGGTAAAGACCAAGGTATCAATGTACGTAACAGATCAGGAGAACTGGTGAAACTACTTAGCGACGTTGATACCATACGTGCCGAGCGCAAGAAGGCCCGCGTTAACAAGAACAAATACGGAGGCGTTGAAGGTGGTGCAGGGCTGGGCGGCGGCTTTTCCGGCACCAGCAGCGCCAACCGCTACGGTGGATTTGGTAGTGAGACTGGTGGGTTCGGTGGCTATCAGGGAGAAGTCTATGGCGATGGTGGTGGCTTCGGCGGACGAGAAACAGACTTCTCCGGCACACAGCAGAGAAGTGATCAATGGGAAGAGTATGACGAAGGCACGGAGGGCGCTGCTCCTGCACGGTCAACACGGAGCACAACTACTGCGACTGCATCTACAACGAAGCGAGAAGCACCGATGCCAAAGCCGAAAGAGCCAGAACAAGATCTATTCGACTTTGGTGATGAGCCCGTGACAAGCACAGCCAACGGCAAGGCCCCAGCCACAACTAGTGGTGGGCTTGGTGACTTTGGCACGATGGAGAGTGGTGGGACTGTGGACGACGACGATTTTGACGACTTCCAGTCTGCTACACCCTCCATTGCTCCTCAGCCTGCTTCTTCTACACTTTCATCACTTCCGCCTCCTATGACTTCTACTACGACTTCTACCACACAATTTGCGGCCCCCAAACCAGTGGCTGCGACACAAGCCACGAACCTGAACAACCTTTTCTCAACAGCATCACCACTCTCCTCTGGTACGCCATCTATCGTGTCTCCACCAGCCTCAACGATCTCGTCACCACCTCCACAGCCACAGACGCAGCCTCTGCAGCCTGCTGGAGGTTTCAAGCCATCCGGCCCCAACTACTTCACGTCCGTCAATGCGGCTATGAACACACAATCGAGCACAGGTTCCAGCGCCTTCAACAGATCGGGCGTTACGTCGCCTAATCAGCTGGGGTATGCATCATCAACCTCAGCCGCTTCACTTGGTAAGCCTGCACAGAAGCCAGCTGCTGCAGCTGGTGGTGACGCCTTCGGATCTTTGTGGTCGACAGCAAGCACAAAGGCAGGGGTTCAGAGTAAGGCAGCGTCGACGAAAGGTCCTGACCTAGCAAGCTTGGCCAAAGCAAAGAGTTCAGCTGGTATCTGGGGAGCAGCCAACACGAGCACCACGCCACGACCAGGAGCGATTGCACCCTCACCAGGCACAGCGAGTGGTCAGAGTAGGCCAAGTGCGCCATTGGGCAATGGGCTCGATGATCTCCTTGGATAGGTCAACAGCTCTATTTCGGCGAACTCAATAATACTTTTACTGAACGGACATGCAGACCGGAGAGACGATGTATGATTTGCATAGCATAGTTCATGCATCATGAGCGATGTGTCGTGTATATGGAATTCAAGCAAATGGGAACAACAACCCTTACTCGAGTCGTGCTTGTGCGCTTGCTGTAGAGGACATCTTTTCCACGTGCTACTTCGCCCGCAGCGAACGCGCGAGTATCACATGCTCCTGTCCAGCCTAGGTATACGAAATTGCGTGCCGCGTTCACGGCCAGTCGTTTTCACGGAGCTTGTATTTGCGGTCTTTACCAATTCCCAGAGAAGTCTCCTGACGGACTTGCAGATTTGCAATAGATACCTAGGTAGGCAAAAACAATGATACCTAATGTCCGTCATGTTGATACCGCCCATCCGTCATCGTGCATGAGCAGGGCAGAATCAGCCAGCTGCGTCAACCGCGGCGGGGTAGGAAGCATAGTGGGCCAACACCACCAAACTCATTTCCCCAGAGCTAAGTTATGGATCTCTCCCGATGTATGACACGCCCGCCTTAAGTAGACAATCCCCAGTGGTGAGATGTGTGCGGAAAACTTCGTCCAAAAACCGAAGCCATAACCCAGTGGCAGAAACATCGCCACCTTCAGACTACTCACCAGAGCCTATACGCAGCTATAGTGCAAGGAAGCTGTGCTAACATGGACGGCAAGCTGACGCACAAGCGCTCTAAGAGCTCTCGAGTCGCCAACTATTTCCGTGGTGATAACACGTCTCAGGACACCACCTCAGAGACGGCATCACTCGCACCAACGACCACGACCACGACGTCTGGTGGTCTGTTGTCTGCAACGAATCTACCATCGGGGACCTCCGAAGACAAGAATCGACTCACACCGGTAAACACATCGACGAGCATGGCTTCCCGATCGACTATGGAAGATACCAACAACTCGCCTGTGGCAACCACTTCCTTGCACAAACAAACTCAGTCCTTCACAGGTGCCACAATAGAAGACTCGGTCCGCACATTCAGGGTATTCGAAGTCCTGCGTGATGGAGACAGCGCAGCGGTGTCGCGGACTATACAAGAAGCGCAGCCCACAGCCGGCACGACTATACTGCATCTAGCGATACAATGCGCTGAGCCCCATGTGGTTGAACAGGTTATAAAAGAAGGCAAATCTTTAGACTTGAACGCGCAGGACAAAGACGGAAATACACCACTACATCTAGCCGCGCAGCTTGGTCGTGCTCCGATTGTCAAGCAATTACTAGAGCAGCCTAATATCAACGACGCTACCGTCAATAGGCAAGGTAAAAGCGCGATTGACCTTGCGAGGACACCAGAAATATATGGACAGTTGCAGCTGGCTCGATCGCTCTTCTTGGACCAAGTCGTGAAACAGATTCACACCGCTGTTGCGCAAAACGATCTCAAGAAGGTCGAGCAGCTTTTGACTGAGGGCCGTGTTGAAAGCACATTGGATGTTAACGCGCTCGAGCTTGCGACTGATCAGATCACTGTCCAGTCTGGAGGCACTTTGCTTCACGAGGCTGCACGAAACAAGGATTTGCAGCTTGCACAAGTACTTCTCCTACACGGAGCTGATCCTTTCCGTCGAGATCGAAGCGGCAAACTGCCACAGGATGTCACAAAGGACGAAAGGACCAAGTCAATCCTCAAGAGGTCTCCTGCGGCCGCTGCGGCACAACGGGGTATACAAGAGAAAGCGATTTTGGGCAACTCACCCGTCCAAGGCAGAGGTGCTGGTGGTGGGTCTGATGCTGGGAAGGACGCCCGGGAGATGAAGGGGTACCTCAAGAAATGGACGAACTATACAAGCGGCTACAAACTCCGATGGTTTGTGCTTGAGGATGGAGTATTAAGCTACTACAAGCACCAAGACGATGCTGGTTCTGCTTGCCGTGGTGCGATCAACATGCGTATTGCCACATTGCACATGGACCCTCAAGACAAGACACGTTTCGAGATACACGGAAAGTCGTCTGTCAAGTATCATTTGAAGGCCAATCATGTGGTCGAAGCAAAGAGATGGTTCTGGGCTCTGAATAACGCCATCCAGTTTACCAAAGACGAGGCGAAAGAGGATGAAAAACGGCGAAGCAGAAACATTGATGCACCTCAGCAAGCGAAAGTTGATGCAAATGACTTTGACGAGACGTTGAGTCTAACATCGTCTCGAACCAAACCTCATCCCACCACGCTTGGTGTCGCGCCGAGCACTTCTCGAGTTAGTTTCAAGGACAATGGAGGCTCAATATACGACGGACACAGCGTGGCTGGCGATGACCTGCAACGCATACCAACCTATCGTGGTACCGCAACTATCGAGGGAGAAGAAGATGCAGATGGAGACGACGCAAGCAGCGATGAGATGCAAAACCCTGTCAACAAGGACGCGTTCTCAATTACTTCACAATCCGCCAAGCTGCAGCTGGATCTGCTTGCCCGTGTCTCCGGCGCATTAAATACCAAGCTGGCAAGTGATCCCAGCACAACTATTGCGGATCCTCAGATCACAGCAGCGCTCTCCACATACGAAACAGCTGTGAACAGTCTGAACGGTCTCCTTGTACACCTACTGAAGATCTCTGGTGATCGTGATGCATACTGGCAGTATCGCCTTGACCGTGACGCGGATGCTCGAAAGATGTGGGAGGAGAGCATGGCGCAGATCGCTTATGAGCACGAGGATCTGAAGAAGTCTATTGCAGAGTCGGAGGACAAGCGAAAGCGCACCAAGCGTGCATTGAAAGAAGCTCTCGAGGGACAACCGTCCAGCCGATCTGGTTCTCCCGCCGCGCAAGGAAACCAGCGGCCTGGCGCACTTTTTGAGGAGAAATGGCAGGACACACCCATTAGGCCAGAGGCCAAAGCTATTGCTGCAAATCGAGACAGACGAAAGTCGTCAAATGCTCAGCCAGGGGGCCGACGGAAGTCTGTAATCGCCCAGTACACTGAGATCTCGGACGACTCTGGTGATGATGAGGAATTTTTCGATGCTATTGACTCCGGCGATGTTGAGGTTGTATCGGCCCCACTGATAAGTCCGACGCCTGTACAAGCCCCTGCGGAGAAAGAGCAGGACCCATTGACACAAGTGGATGAGACGACCAAGAAACAGAAAGAGATCGAGCCATCGTACGCGGGCTATGAAGATCCTGTACGAAAGAAATTGGCCATGGATGCCGACAACAGGCCAAAGATTTCTCTCTGGGGTATTCTCAAGTCTATGATTGGCAAAGACATGACCAAGATGACCTTGCCGGTCTCGTTCAACGAACCGACCTCATTGCTACAGAGAGTAGCCGAGGATATGGAGTACGCCGACCTCTTGGATATCGCTGCTGATCGACCAAGCGTGACGGAGCGTTTGGTGTATGTGGCGGCTTTCGCTGCATCCGAGTATTCCAGTACGATTGGTCGTGTGGCCAAACCCTTCAACCCATTGCTTGGTGAGACATATGAATATGTGCGACCAGACAAAGGATACAGGTTCATGGTCGAGCAAGTTAGCCATCACCCACCTGTTGGTGCAGCATGGGCTGAAAGTGCAAGATGGGAATACTACGGCGAATCTGCCGTCAGGTCCAAATTCTATGGAAAGTCCTTCGACATCAACCCTCTGGGCACGTGGTTCTTGAAGCTAAGACCGAGCAATGGTGGACCGACAGAGTTGTACTCGTGGAAGAAGGTCACAACCTCTGTCGTTGGTATCATCACGGGCAACCCAACAGTGGACAACTACGGACCAATGGAAATCAAGAATTGGACTACCGGCGAGACCTGCGTGTTGGACTTCAAGCCTCGAGGCTGGAAAGCCAGCTCCGCGTATCAAGTTTACGGCAAGGTCACCGACAAGAACGGAGTCACCAAATGGAGTATCGGTGGCCGATGGAACGACAAAATCTACGCTCGCCTCACGGAAGGGTTCGAAGACGAGGCGGTCGGCGAAGGAAAGGCGGCTAAGGGCCCCAACCAAGCATTCCTCGTCTGGCAGGCTCACCAGCGACCGCCGGGGATCCCGTTCAACCTCACGCCGTTTGGACTCACTTTGAACGCCATCCCGGACAAGCTGAAGAAGTACATCCCTCCCACGGACGCGAGACTGAGGCCGGACCAGCGCGCAATGGAGGATGGAGAGTATGACATGGCGGCCACGGAGAAGAACCGCGTGGAAGAGAAGCAGCGCGCGGCCAGACGGATCAGAGAGGCCGCCGGCGAGGAGTGGAAGCCCAAGTGGTTTGTCAAGAAGGTGGATTCGACGACGGGTGAGAGCTTCTGGGAGTTCAACGGCGAGTACTGGCGGAAGAGGAAGGAGGGTGATTGGAGTGTCTGTGATGATATCTTTTAGACTCGTTAAGGGTATTGGATGTGTGTGTGTGCGCGCGGTGTGCGGTATGAGCTATTGGTCAGTGGTGTAGAACTAACCGTTACAACCTCCATGAGGGAAAACCATCCATCAGATACTCGTCTGTCGCCGAAAATAACCAGTCATTTCCTCAATCTTGGGTGCCATCAGCCTCCTCGAAGAGTCGCGATGGTCCACTATAGGATTCACTGTACAATGTGTGGGATTCCGAGGCATGTATCTAGCAGGTGGTATGTAGCTATCTACCTAGGTAGGGAGAGTAGAGTAGCCACGACGACGAAGAATCAGGTACCATCAAGCTTATTGACCACTGGGTTTAAGTCTTTCGGCGACGTTGTTGTCGATCGTTCTTCTTTCTAGCTACGCTGTAGGACATTCTAGCATACCGCCAACGAAGCATGTATTTCTGTGTCGCGTGGTTCGACTGGGGAGAAAGATGCGGGAGGGGATTTATGTGGGACGATGATGGAGTGTCTGTGTGTCTGTGTGTGTGGGTGTCGGTACCTGCATCAAGTGGATGCACAGGTGGGAAGCACAGAGATTTGAAGCATGAGGTGCACCCGCAATTCCCTTGTACAGACGAACATGATTTGCCGAGTGAGGCCCCCAACTGGCAGCGCGCTCGTGCTTTAACCGGTTTAGAAATCGCTCGCGTTAAGGGCCCGCCTACTGGACGACGATTAGTGGCGGTGAGCACGTCGCCGCCACGTCGCTATTGGTCGTCGCACGCCTCGGGCTAAAGCTTTGGTGGCCGGCCTCCTCTGCTCGCCTGCGACCAGTCTAGGAAAAATTTCCAGATCTCCAGCACCGGTTTCATGGCGACGCCAAAAGGGAAATGGCGGCGGCGATACCAACATTACCGCCAACCTTGATACTACTACACCTCCATTCCTTCCAATTCCCATATCCTCTCTGCCAAAGGGCTGTCGTCACTTTGCTGCAGTGCTAAGCCTGCTTAAAGTCGTCTTTGCACACTCCGGCACTTTATCTCCGGCGTGGTCTGTTCCCGGTATACGTCAAGGTCGAAGCCCGTACCCTCCACGGTCACTGACTCGGTAAAAGACAATTCGACACCGTTAGTAGTTGTCCTTGTAATGGCGATTTAGAACGGCGGGATCCTCCACCACGCAAGCCGCGATTGTTCATACACTCCTTCCAACATGAGAGGCTCTGCGCTTCTCCCCAAACAATTTCGCTCCCTAGGGAATAGCGACAGCTGGCTCAACCGTAATGTTACCAACCAATTAATATCACTCTCCTCCATAGCCTGCCAACATCCCATACACACGATCGTCCTGCTCGCTTTGCTCGCGAGCACTTCCTATGTTGGTCTCCTGCAGGAGAGTCTGTTTGACACAAGCACAAGTTACAAGCATGCGCAAGGACGGGTCGATGTGGACGCTCTTCTACAAGGCAGCCGTACTCTAGAATTGTCACAAGAGACCGGTTGGAAATGGCATATCCGGGAGAATGCGGTCGTTGCAGAACATGATGTGAATATACTTGGCCCTGTGGACAGTGACCCTAGATATGCTGACTTACCTTACAGCGTATTCAGCACCACGCTTTAACAACATTTATTTTCCCAGATTCTTCGTCCTCGCAACTTGCGCCTTTGGCGGATGCAGTACCCATTCCCTCCAACGTCACGGCAACCAATGTACCATCTACCTCAAACCTCCTCTCGTCCATTTCGGAGGACACCTCTTTAGCCTTCTATACTCCTTTCGAAGAAGTTTCCGACTTCCTAAAGTCGGTGCAAGAGATACCGGGACGTTCACATGCGTCAAACGGTGGCGAAGACAAAAAATGGATCATGAGAGCTGCACGGAGTCATGGCCATGGCGCCAAAGCACTCTACCGAACATGGCTCAGCGATGGTTGGACCTCATTCGTAGACTTGCTGAAGCATGCGGAAACGTTAGACATCGTCATAATGGCTCTTGGCTATCTGTCGATGCACTTGACATTCATTTCACTCTTCTTGTCGATGAAACGCCTGGGCTCAAAGGCTTGGTTGGCAGTATCTGTCCTACTCTCCAGTTTTTTTGCCTTCCTTTTCGGCCTGGTCACTACCACGAAACTCGGGGTCCCGGTAAACGCGGTACTGCTTTCGGAAGGATTGCCATTTTTGGTTGTCACAATTGGCTTCGAAAAGTCCATAATACTCACGAAAGCTGTGCTATCTGCATCATACGACACTACAAGACGCTCAAGCGAGAACGGCGCAGCAAAAGCCAACGCTGGGGGCCCCTCCTTGGCCACTAGCCCACCTCCCTCCATCCAAGATGCTATACAGGTAGCTGTGCGAGAGGTCGGCTTTGAGATCATCAAAGACTACGCTATCGAGATTGCTATCTTGGTAGCAGGCGCGGCATCCGGTATACAAGGCGGTCTCCGGCAATTTTGCTTCCTTGCAGCATGGATAATGGTTTATGATTGTCTTCTATTGTTCACTTTCTACGCGACGATCTTGTGCATCAAGCTGGAAATCAATCGCATCAAGAGACATGTAGCGATGCGAAAAGCTTTGGAAGAGGACGGAATCAACCGCAGGGTAGCAGAGAACGTTGCATCCAATAACGACTGGCCCGGCTCGCAGCAAGACACATCATCGGGCGTCAACATCTTCGGTCAGAAGGTCAAGGCTAGCAGTGTCCCGAAGTTCAAGATATGGATGGTCACAGGTTTCGTGATTCTGAACGTGATCAATCTCTGCACGATTCCGTTCCGAACAACGCGAAGCATGAAGACTCCGTCCGCGACGATTTCTAGCGTCCTGGCTCCAACACCAATTGATCCATTCAAGGTTGCCGAGAATGGCTTGGATGCTATTTATGTTACCTCAAAAAGCAGGAAGGTGGAAACATACGTTACGGTTCTACCTCCGATCAAATATGAGTTGGAATTTCCGTCTATTCATTACTCAGGCGCTCAGGACGAGCTGGGCTTTTTCGATTATGAGTACACAGACCAGTTCCTGAATGCTGTGGGCGGTAAGGTCATCGAGGGCGTTCTGAAAAGTTTGGAAGACCCTGTTCTAAGCAAATGGGTGCTCATCGCACTGACCATGAGTCTGATATTGAATGGCTACCTGTTCAACGCAGCAAGGTGGAGCCTGAAAGAGCCACACACTCCTGTGCCATCTCCCTCCGTATCGAAGATGCAACCAGTGCCGGAACCTACTATCTCTCAACCATCTCTGATGGATGTGGATGACGAAAGTAAGCCAAAGCGATCGAGAGAAGAGTGTGAGCAAATGTTGAAAGAGAAGAAGGCTGCGTACCTACGTGACGAAGAACTGATCGAGCTGTCACTCCGTGGAAAGATTCCGGGCTATGCAATCGAGAAGACCCTCGAAGAACCCGCACTCATGAGCCGGCTTGACTCGTTCGTTCGTGCTGTCAAGGTTCGAAGAGCCGTTGTTTCTCGGACACCTGTTACCAGAGGGACCACTTCAATCTTGGAGACGTCCAAGACGCCATACAAGCACTACAACTACGAGCTGGTCCAGGGCGCCTGCTGCGAAAATGTCATTGGATATTTACCAATTCCCTTGGGTGTGGCTGGACCACTGGTGATCGATGGTCAAAGCTACTTCTTGCCGATGGCGACGACTGAGGGTGTGCTGGTGGCTAGCACGAGTCGTGGTTGCAAGGCCATCAATGCTGGCGGTGGTGCCGTGACTGTAGCAACAAGTGATGGCATGACCAGAGGGCCATGTGTGGGCTTTCCCACTCTGGCCCGGGCAGCCAAGGCCAAGATCTGGCTTGATTCGGAAGAGGGCCAAAGAGTGATGAAAACGGCTTTCAACTCTACAAGTAGATTCGCGCGTTTATCATCGATGAAGACTGCTATTGCAGGTACCTATCTCTACATCCGCTTCAAGACCACGACGGGTGATGCCATGGGCATGAACATGATCTCCAAAGGTGTCGAGAAGGCTTTGTCTATGATGGCCGCCGAAAGTGGCTTTGATGACATGTCCATTATTTCCTTGTCAGGCAACTACTGCATCGACAAGAAACCGGCAGCAATCAACTGGATCGACGGCAGAGGCAAAGGTGTGGTCGCCGAAGCCATTATCCCTGGCGATGTCGTCCGAAGCGTGCTGAAGAGTGACGTGGATGCGCTTGTCGAGCTCAACATCTCTAAGAACTTGATTGGTAGCGCCATGGCAGGTAGCATTGGTGGATTCAACGCTCACGCTTCCAACATCGTCACGGCCATGTTCCTGGCTCTAGGTCAGGATCCGGCGCAGAATGTGGAGAGCAGCAACTGCATCACCATCATGAAGAAGTAAGTCCGGCGTGGAAGGGTTTCGGAGCATGCTAACGATCTGCAGTAACAATGGCAACCTCCAGATTAGTGTGTCCATGCCTTCGATTGAGGTTGGCACCCTTGGTGGTGGCACGATCTTAGAAGCACAATCCGCTATGCTCGAGATGCTCGGGGTCCGTGGCTCTCATCCTACCGAGCCTGGAGAGAACGCGCGCCGGCTGGCACGTATCGTTGCTGCTGGCGTGCTTGCGGGAGAGCTGAGCTTGTGCAGTGCTTTGGCGGCCGGACATCTGGTCAAGGCTCACATGGCACATAATCGCAGCGCGGCACCGACGAGAACAAGCACGCCCGTATCCGCGGCAATCGAGCCCTTTGTGCGAGCACAGAACCCAGCACTACCATCGTCTCTGAAGATGACCAATGGGATGAAATGAGACCAAGAGAACAGGATTTTATGCATTTCTGCGTGGAGAGGTTTCTGTACATACAAAGGGGGCAACACATGGGATAGTACATCGGACAGTACATATGGCAAGACGGGGCGTGGTGTCTTGGAGCTAGTTACTGATTGCCTTATGAACGCGAGTGTTGCATTGTGGCTGAAGAAGGGCGGTATGGTTTAGCATTGCCGACAGAGGTCTCGGGCTGTCATCTGCCACTTGATCCACAACGAATGTGCCATCTCTATCTAAGTTACAATGGCGACGTCGAGTCACTCATCTGAATAGTGTTACTACAATACATGTATCCACACGGCGCAGCTAGAAGATGGATGGAACCTGGAATTGTTCTCTCGGTGCAGTGGCCGGCTGTCCCTGCCAAGCGAGTGCAAGCGCTGTCGATCCTCGGGCCGGCCGTGCAGAGCGAGACTACTGTGTCACGTGTGTGTGTATGCACTGCGAGTGCGTGGGGGAATCCGGACATTCTCGACCTTCAGCTGACTGGCTGCCGCCGGGCCAGTGCATGGGAAAGGGGGCCAATCAATTCAAGATGCCCATCGTTCATGCCATGCCATGCCCATGTCAGCCTCTACACAGCTGAGGCACCGTGACCCACTGAACCCCCATGCCGCCTCCACCGCATGCCTGCATTTTCATCCCTCGACGCCCATGCCTTCAACGCGCTGCTCTTTTACCCTGTACACAGTACCCCTCGAGTAGGCTGTTCGCTCTCTTTCACCCTGCCTCACCAGAAGTCTAGCAGGCCGCTTCATCTCTGTGCCGTCCATTCCTTCATTCCATCTTATCACTACGTTCTTTACACACTCCGAGTGCGCCCTGAGACTACAGTAGCAGCGCTCCGCTCCTTTTCTTTCCACCGACAGTGTGGCATTTCCTGCCCGAGACTGTACCTACTCATTCTCCCTCGCCCCGAGGTGAACTTAGACTCTGAAGAACCTAGATTCGGCTCCCTTCAGTACTATTCTCGAAGATGAACGCAGCAATCCCTCCTCCGAACCGCAACCAGGACCTTTCCCCCTTGTCGTCTGGTAGCGACTGGTCCGCTATGAACAGCACGTACTTCCGCACCGACTCTCCATATGGCGCACGTCCACCCATAAATCGTTTAGACTCCGCTACGCCTCCGGATTTCATGAATGGAGGTCCTATGCATCGTCCTAATGGAAGTTACAACTCCGGCAACTTCCCGCGCGACCCATCTCAGCGCCGCAGGCCGTCCGAAACAGGATCTGCTTACTCGTCCCGTGCCGCCTCGGTTGCGAATTCAAGGTCTAGCGATGGCACAATATCCGACCAGCAGAGCAGGAGATACAAGAGGATGGAGATGGAACTGCAACAGCATTATACCGTGTTGAGAGCGTACCTAAGGGGCGGCGCGGCTCAACCCCCAAGGCCAAACAAAGCAAGAGACAAGTTATTGAGGTTATCTCCGGTACAATTTCATGAGTTGAGTACAGATGTTTTCGATGAGTTGCAGAGGAGACAAGCCTCGGCGCCTTTACCCGGACGCGGGCCTGGACGAGAGAATGTGCCACCCTTTTTACAGCCACGGTCAGACTTCCATGAAAAGCGCAACCAAGCCAGGCAAAAGTTGTCTTCCCTGCAAATCGCTCGCTTCCGAGATCTGTCCACAGATGTGTTTTGCGAGCTGGAACGAAGGTTTCCCACTTTCGGCAGGTCGGACGGGGGTCACAGAGACAGCTCAAGATCGCAATCTCGAGGACCGCCAAACCGCATGCCAGTCGGCAATGGATACCATTCTGGCCCGAATGGCTTCATGCCACCTGCAAGGGCACAAACTCAAGGGGTGTCAATCGCGTCCAACAATGTAGGTCTTCCGCCACGCAGTGCCTCTGCGCTTGATGGCGAGAGTCCACCAGGGCCAAACGGCAGCGATTACGGAAGACCAATGGCGAAACAATTTCAGAGTAATACCATCGTGCCGACCAAGTCTACCATGGTCGAGGATGAAGACGAGGCGCAAGGCGTGGAATCTGCATCCAGATACGAACGGTCTAGCGATGCTTTTGGTCTAGAGAGTGCGCTTACTAGCCCTCACAGTGATATAAATACTTCCATGACTTCTCAGAGCATGGCCAGCTCCAACAGAGACATGAAACCACCCATGCGCCCAGGAACTATGCAGGACAAGATCGAGGCCCTTGAGGCGGCACTAAAAGCTCGCGACGATGAAATCAGACATTTGCAGATAAACGACGGAGTGGATAAACAATGGGCTGACACCAAGCAAGACCTGGAAAACAAGCTTGAAGATACTGAACGGCTGAATCAATCAATGAAAGACGAACTAGAACGTCTGCAAGTAGATCAAGCTAACATGGAACATGGTCTTCGAGCACAGATCGAAGAAGCAAGAAGTGGTGCTGAGCATGACGGTATGTGGCAGAGCAAGCATGACCAGCTGCTGGAGGAGCACACGATGCTGCAAGAGAAGCTTGTTCAACAACGCAAGATTACAGACGAAGTCAGACAAGAAGCAGAGTCCTGGCTCATTGAGATGAGAGCAATGGCCGAGGGTGGTGGAGGCAACCTTGAAAGGGAGGAAAAGCTGCACGCAGAGGTGCAGCGGCTGGAAGAAGAGGTGAAGGAGTGGAAGGCAAGATATGCAAAGGCAAAGGCCCAATTACGCAGCACCCGTGCGGGCTCTTTAGGCTTGAGCATAGCGATGCCAGATGCCGCTCGATACGTGAAAGATGGGACATTCTTCGCCGAGGACGGCATCATTCGAGACATCCACATCGCGAAATTTCAAATCTCAATCGACGAGCTCCTCCGCGTGGCCAGGTGTGGGGAATTAAGCGCCGTTCTTGACTACATGAAGCCTGTCGTCGAAGCTGTTCGCAACATTGCCCAAGACTTGGATCAGAGTGAAGTATCAACCAAAGATGAAGATGTGGTAAAAGAGCGCTCCAAGCTCAAAAGCAAGATCTCAGCTACAGCGAACAACGTCATCACCGCCTGCAGGAATTTTGCTGCAGCGGGTGGACTAGCCCCCATCAGTCTGCTAGACGCTGCTGCCTCCCATCTCACGATGGCGGTGGTGGAGCTGGTCCGCGCAGTAAAGATACGCCCTACACCAACCAGTGAATTGGAGGACGACGCGGGTGAAGATATCGATGCTGTTCCGCAAGATGTCTACTTCAAGGTAACGCAGAGTCTACGCAGAAGTGGCGCACATGACAGCATCTACAGCGCCCTCAGTACACCTAACCGGGTTCCAGATGGACAAGATGGACCTGGACCTAGCTTTGACGGTCAAGATGAGGATTATAGCACGAACGGCCACAATGGGTTGGGCGTGAAGGCTGGCTATGGTCCTCGAGAGGACGAAGCCAGTCTGGAGGAGTTGAAGGTACGTCTTATTGCACACCATTCAGCCCGAAACTGACCGTTTTAGACGTACCTCGGAGATCAAGTCGATCATATGGTTCAGTCAGTGGACGCGATCGTCGGTTCGGTGCGCAATGAGGATTCCTTGCCCGTGCTTCGCAGCCACATTGCAAGCATCGTGAATGTGGCAGACAATGTCTTGAACGCAGTGATGGCTTCCTCCGAGGACACTTCGTCTTACCAGGTAGCTCTCAAAGACAGAGCTATACCTATGGCCCACAATCTCGCTGACTGTAGGGAGAAGCTGATGGATGCAAGCGACGTATCACAAGGGCTTGATACTACAGCCTCGGCAAAGGAGCTCGTCAATCGCCTGCCGCCTTTGGCCTTTCAAATGGCTCGGCAGACGAAGGAGATTGCACAACAGATTGAGGGCTTGCAAGCGGGTGCAGGAAAGGACGAAGACTTCAGCTAAGGACATGCCCAACGGCGGGCTCACCTGGCACAAGCCCCTATATATATCACGATGTATTGACGTATGCGACATGGACATAGCATGATATCGTCTAATTATATAGGTCTGTTATTTTTTTGGTTGTCGGTGGGCAGACGGTGATAGGGATGAAGGCACGAGTCATGGATTGGACAGGTTGGCAGACATATTGAGTCGGAGGGCATCAGGCTTGGCACGGAGCTCTGCATCTTCGCTGGCATGACCATGATTGTTTCTGAAGAGCTCCTTCAAGCATCAATTGTGTATTATATCGGATTGCATTCGTACGCTGTCTTTATATACTTCAACTATTTGTGACGACATCTCTAATTCCAAGCTTCGTCTGCATCGAGAAGGCATTACTGTTTTGTATTCGTTCAACCCCTGAAAGAGCTATCCATTTCTGTTTGAATAGAGCTATTGGAGCTTCACCGACCATCAAAGCACACCGTAAGTCCGACCTGATGTATATCTGAGCACAAGCTGCTGCAGGTTCGCATATGTCAGAGTGTAGCGAGGCCCTTTGATCCCTTATCATGATGCAGGAGAAGGATACTGACGGTTGGCGCAGGTGTGTACCGAGACAGAGACACAGACACCGCGACGTCACGTGTATCACGCCGCACCTGAGCGCATCATCCACTCTCCGCAATTGTCTCCCGTCATTGAGTCATCGGCCCAGCTGCACCTGCACCTGCACTTCACTTCACTCGCAGCTGAATTCTTGACTCCGACTGCCAGTGCTTCCCTTGCGCTGTCGCCCGCCAAGCTTTTCAACTTTGGACCCCTGCGCGTCCGAGACTTTTAAGCCCCTCAATCGAAAACATGGCCGTGCCCCTCCGATTCTCTGCCTTCAAATCTGTCTCAACCCCACCAAGCATTTGTTCACGTTCTTTCATCAACATCAACCGTCCTACCTACCACATTGCAGCATCAAGATCTTTCCATTCGACTCCCGCAAACATGACTATTCAAGCTTGGTTCGACGTCGAGTACACCGACGCTGCTCTTGACAAGGCCCGCAAGGATGCTCAGAGATCCGGCGGCTCAGTTCCTCCCCGTAAGTTCTGTCCCATGCTCTATCCCAAGATTGCATCTGCGTCGCCTTTTGCTTCGTCAGAGCTCCCATACAAGCCCTTCCATCACCTCACTGTCATTGTCCATGCTAACTTGTTCGTCTCAACAGCAAAGCGTGGCCGCATCAACTTCAACCTCTACGACAACGTAGTCCCAAAGACCGCTGAGAACTTCCGTGCTCTCTGCACCGGCGAGAAGGGTTTCGGCTACAAGGGCTCAAAGTTCCACCGAATCATTCCTCAATTCATGTTGCAGGGTGGTGACTTCACACGTGGCAATGTGAGTACATACACAATATCACAACTATGGCAGCTGCGGCTGCAATAGCATAACCAGAAGAGCACGGAGCTGACAGGCTTTTTCTAGGGTACCGGTGGCAAATCCATCTACGGTGAGAAGTTCGCCGATGAGAACTTCAAGGAGAAGCACACCAAGCCTGGTCTCCTCTCCATGGCCAACGCTGGTCCAAACACGTATGTCTCTCTTTTAAACTGGAACATCCTCTGCAGCTGTTTAGATCACAACATACTGACAACTTTCTTTCAGCAACGGCTCCCAATTCTTCGTCACCACCGTCGTCACCTCATGGCTAGATGGCAAGCACGTCGTCTTCGGCGAGGTCGCTGACCAGCAGTCCATGGACATCGTCAAGGCCCTCGAGAACACTGGCTCCGGCACCGGCCAAGTCAAGTTCGAGTTTAAGCCCACCATCGTCGACGCCGGCGCTTCCAAGTAAATCCGACAAACACAAAATGACAATCGGCCAAGGCTCGAGGAGCATACAGAAAAGTGGACACGATAGCTGCAGTGGACGGTTTAAATAATACGGAGGCTGCTACTCTGGAACACCTACCACGACTCTGGTCTTCTTTGAGCTGGCAGCCATGCTCAATACATCCAAAAGATTTGCAGCATTTGCTCGAATTGCCTGCATAGCAAGCGAGTGAGTGGGAAATCAATAAAAGTTACCGAACATATACTCTCCAGCTTCGCGTGCTGTTTGTATTTCCTTCCGTGCTTCCCGCTTTGTCCCTGCTGAGCCCAGGACTGTCCGTCTAGCCTACAAGAACAGTAGACCTTCAGCCACATGCTCATTCGTATACTGTTTCGACAACACCCAAGTCAGGCTCGAAAGACCTATTAACATGGTTGCTACCTAAGGTAGTAAACGACGTTGCATCGAATGTCCTTTGTCTAGGTAATAGCGCAATGTGGTGTGGGGAACTCTTCGTAGCTGAACCGAGGCGCTCTCCTTCAAGTACTTAATAGACGACCGACTTCACCCCAGCCCGACGACACCTCGTGACTCGCACGTCGCCTATTACAGTTCACCTCGCCGTCACCCTCGACTGCTGTACCCAGGTAACTAGCTATTCATACTCACCTTCGCAGTCCACTTTTACTCCGTCATGCCTCCGCTGGCACGAAACATAGTTGTGTGATTGCCACTCCTCCTCGATATAACCGAATTTTCCGTTCCCTCCCCTCCCCACCCGAACCGATTTTTTTCCTCTTTTCATGCCACGGCCTACGCCGGGGAACGAATGGACTTTTCTCCGAAGCTGTTTTGCGTGTCCCCCCCTTTTTCCAATGGTTGTATTACCTTACTGTAGTTTTGGCCGCTCGGACCTTCCAAAAGTCGGTCGGTCGGATGGGAGCTGTTCTGCCGCTGCTCGACTGGTTGGTTACCGAAATGAAAATTACGATTCTGTTGGGTATGCTTTGTGCTTGTGCTCGTGCTCGCGTTGTAGGTGTCTCGGTCTCGGGCTGAAGCTGAACTTGACGCTAGGCACGAAATACGCGGTGAGGAATTCAGGTTGCAGTGGTTGCAATGGTTCGAGAGTTGAGTTGTGAACGAACAATGCAACCCCCCATGGAGTTATTATACTAGAAGCAAGTCCCTACCCCATCCAAGGAACATCCCGAGCACACGATAGCAGTATCACGTCGGAGGCGGCGACGACCCTGCCACCCTATGGCCCACTCGTGACCATGTTTGGCGGTTTGTGCCCGACGACTGCTGTCCCGACTGACGAATTTCTCAGCCTTGCAACGTTGTCCTCTCACGCCCCCAAATCCACAGCTATCACGATTCCCCCCTTGCTGCATGCCATCCGCGGGCTCCGGTTCGGCGACGACAGGTGCAACGTCTGCCTCGAGCGCTTCCTGCCCTGCGCAGCGATAGTACGGCACGCAAAATGCAGCCGAAGGTGCCGATGAGCATAGGTCACGCGACAAGAAACCGGGCGCGGGTGGACTATTTGGATGATCTGGTTGATGGGGAGGCGGAGATGGTCAGAGGATTTGAGCTGAGGAGAGTGGATGGCCGTGGGATTCAACCGAGCCCGACAAGGATGATGGACTTGTGTGCTGGCAGCGGTGGGTGCGCCGTGACAAGGTCTTTTTGATGCCTAGGAGTGTGGACGTAGCCGGTGCTTGAGCGGAGTAAGTGGCTTTCGTACATGTAAGGATGGTTTCATGCGCCTTTGTTATTTGGAACGTCTTTACGATCTCCAGCTGACTGTCATCGAGCTGACAAGTAACGGCACAACGTTGCCTTGTCGGCCAGCGTCTGTGTTTTCCGTGAGAGTTCGGCGCAAAGTGTTGGGTGGGAAGTGGTAAATATCCGGGTCTAGGGTGTATAGTAATGATGTGTCGGTCACTGAGGTGCGAAAGAACGCTGAATCGTTGAGCTTGCACCGAATCGAGACAACACGATGGCAGAAGATGGTCCGCAGGGCACATGATTGATGAATCCTTCTGTGTTTAGTCCATTTCGAATCATTTTCAAGTGCGAACACCTCGCGCCTTCCTTCGACGCAATCCTCGCTCCGTGTGTCTCATCAACTCATTCTCGGAATTCCATTCTTGGTAACCGTTTCATACGACATCGAGTTCGAGAGGATGGGTAAGCACGGATCGAACCCACGTGGTTCCAGCAACCTACCTTCCTCGCCGCCTGTCATGAGAGGCTTTCTGTCGCAGACTCCCCTGCCCCAAGCAGCCACGGTTATTGAGCCTCCGCGAGATCCAAGATCGACACCGTCGTACATCACAAGAGAGCGAATCAAGATCAAGAAAGAATCCAAGACACCATCCTTCAGTAGCCCACCGTATGATGAGCCAAACCACATAGAACAAAGTGCAGGTAAGCTTTGTGCTGACACCAATTGCCCACCCTGATATCTGAGCGTCTCTGATGAGTTTCAACAGAGAGAATTCCCCGAAAGCGCAAAGCCTCAACGACAGAGCCATCGAATTCCACCTCCACTCCCACTTCCACTCCCACTCCTGCGGCCCCTGCCGCTCTTTCTGCGAAACCCTATGAAAAGACAGCAATCCTTGACCTCCAAGCAGTCCTCTCACCACTGTTCACCGAGGCCTCTGTAGCCGAATTTAGGAAGTTGCACAAGGTCGATCACACCAGACTACCACGATCTACCGAGCTCATGATAGCTGCCACTCAGTTGATCGTAGCACTCAAAGCGAAGCAATTGGACACTTTTGATGCAACGACGCAGAAAGAGCTATCAAGGATTGTCATGACAAGAGACGAGGAGATTGCCGCGCTGAAAGCCGAAACGAAGGCTCTGAGGAGAATGTTGAAGGAGCAGGAATAGCATTTGAACGGGTTTAGGTAACG
>Ga0210040_10000612_pt1 | contig 59246 bp, 45 predicted proteins | sample CryGeyCG12114_NA_FD_185462 | JGI IMG/M metagenome (GOLD analysis project Ga0210040, IMG submission 185462) | Groundwater microbial communities from aquifer - Crystal Geyser CG19_WC_8/21/14_NA (SPAdes) (version 2) | ecosystem: Environmental > Aquatic > Deep subsurface > Groundwater | place: USA...
CCGTGACGCCCCACCGCCCGGCGGGGGTTCGCTTCTCGACCCATGCGCTGAACTCGGCGTCGTCGACGAGCGCCTGGGTGAGCTCCGTCGCGAAGTAGCCGGGTGCAAGCGCGTTCACCTGGATGCCGTGGGGTCCGAGGTCGGCACACATGCCTTTGGTGAGCATGGAGACGCCACCCTTCGTGGCCGCGTAGGGCGCGATGTTCGCACGGCCGAGCGACGACTGGACGGACCCGATGTTCACGATCTTCCCGCGGCCGCGAGGAATCATGCTCTGTGCGACCCGGCGCCCGAGAAGGAAGACGCCGGTGAGGTTGGTGGCCACCAGATCGTGCCAGTCCTGCAGGGGGAACTCGGCGATGGGCGCGCGCCGCTGGATGCCCGCGTTGTTCACGAGTCCGTCAAGCACCAGGCCTCCCTGCTCCAGCCTCTCGATCGCCGCGTCCACCTCGTCCGCGTCGGTGACGTCGAACGTGATGGTCTCGACACTGCCCGAGGCGACGGGGATCACGGCGTCTCTGGCCCGACCCACGGTCTCCGGATCCCGTCCGTGCAGCACCACATCCGCGCCCGCACGAGCAAGGCCGGTCGCGAGAGTCAGGCCTATCCCCCGGCTGGAGCCGGTGACGAGGATGCGCCTGCCGGTGAGGTCGAAGAGGTCCGTCACCCATCCAGGGTATGGCGCTGCGCCCGTTACATGCGGCCGCTCGGGGAGGTGGCGTGCGGGCTCGGTCCCCTCAGGCTATTTCCGCCGGCAACGCGAAGAGGCCTAGTGTCGATCCCATAGGGACCAGTCTTACCGCTCGGTGAAGGACTCGGGCATCAGCAGAGACACGTCGCATCGCATCGCATCGCATCGCATGCAATCGTGCGCTCAGCATGATTCCGAGTAAGCACTAGTCAGCGCTGGCCATAGGACTCGAACCAAGAACAACTGAAGGCCAAAAGGGCCGTTTTACCCAGTACCAGAAAAGGCGAACTTCCGCGGAATTCCGCGATTTTCATGCCCTCATCGTACGGGACAGTGCCCCGTCATTGGGGCCCATCTGAGTCCGTAAACGGGGTTTTTGGTACGTTTATGGACACGGCCGGAAGGGTGCAGCTGCACCGTTCACGCCTCTCCTTCAGCCGCACTTCCAGGCCGAATGCAGCGGGAAGTTGCCCGTTTGCCGCACCGGCGGGCCCTTCGCGTGCGCTTCCTGCTGCGCCGACTCAACCGGCCGCGGAGCAGGTTGCTGCGGGCGTCGAGGCCCTCGAAGCGGACCGACCGGCCATGCTGCGCGTAGTGCTGCTCGAGACCATCGAGGACGGCGACCGTCGAGGCGTCCCAGACCTGGGCGTGAGTGAAGTCGACGACGGCGGGGTCGGGGTCCTCCGCGTACGGGAAGCGATCGATTATGTCGTTTGCACGACGGCGCCCATTCCTGCGTGGCGGACGCCCATCCCGCAGAACCTCGCTCAGCTGCGCCTGGGCGAACTGTGGCGTGGCGATGATGCGAGGTACCCTGAGCATCCGGATGCGTCGCTTGGGCTACTACCCGGACGAGTTCGCGGTTGCTCGTCGCCTCGGCGGGACGGTCACCCTGCATTACGGTTCGGACACGATCGACACGAGTGGACCATATCTTCGTCCGAAGGGACAATCGTTGTCCGCTTCGCGAACTCCCGTTCCGAGCTCATCATCCTGCAGCCCACGGTCGTCAGAGTCCTTGCCGATCACTATCTGGAGGGCTCCGGACGGCAGCTGGTCTCATCCCACGACGGCGCTGAGCAAGCCGTCCTCGCAGGGCGCACGGCTGTGGAATGCGACAGCGGACCTGATCGCCGAGGACGACGGCAGTTCCCCTATTCGGGCGAACGTGCTCCGGGGTTTGGTGATCAGTACGGTGCTGATCACGTTCCCCCTGGCGCCGGAGATCGCGCCGGCGTCCGGCGTGGATGTCCTCCCTCGCGCCATACGCCGGGCAACCGACTACATCGACGAGAACCTCGCCCGCCCCATCTCGGTCATCCAGATCGCCGAGGCTGCGCGCATTTCGGAACGCGCGTTGCAATACGGCTTCCGCCGTGAGTTCGGGCTCACACCCCACGGATACCTTCACGAAGCCCGGCTACGGCAGGTCCACACCGACCTTCGCGATACAGATCGCGCGCAGACGACCGTCTCCGCGGTGGCGCACCGGTGGGGCATCAACCACAGGGGCGCTTCGCCGCCGAGTATCGCGAAGAGTTCGGAGAGAATCCCTCGGACACACTCGGCCACTGACGCAGAGTGTCTCAACCTTCCAGTATGCGACCACAAGTAGGGTCGGACCGCGCGGCGCCGGGTGCGATCCTCGCGCCGGGGCGTGAAGGAGTCGAGGCGCGGCCGATAAGAGAACGGGTGCCTTGCCGTCACCACCGGTTCCGGGACCGCGTGCAGACCTCCCGCGGTGTTGGCGCGGCACGGCGAGAAATTGAACGTGGCCGGGGAGCGGTCATGACGGACCTCGACGTCTTTCGCTATGACGACGGCGACGATGAGGAGGAAGAGCCTCAGCTGTTCTACGGCTCCTCGGATGAGTTCATGCGAGAGCGGCTCCGGTACATATACGCGCGGCGAGTCGGCCCTTGCAAGCGTCATTCCGCTGGGCTGCGCGTTGGTGGGAGGACCCGGAAGCTCTCGCCCGGATCGATGCCCTCTGGCGCGCCTGGGAACACCTCCGACTCAACCTCGTCACCGGCCCCAGCATCTGGTGGATCGAACACGCCGACCACCACATGCCCATACCCCTCAGCCCAGAAGGACCCTTCGCACGGTCCAAGAACCGGAACGGGGTGGGTGATCCTCTGCCGTACGAGGCCCCACCGCGGGCTCGTCCCTGACATGCGCCACTGACGCATCTACATGGCGCACGTGTCCGTAGATAGCTCGACCCCGGAGGTGGGACATACGAGCTCACGTCAACGTTCTCGCGGAGGATGCGCCAAAGCTGCCCGCAGAACCCGCAGATTCCGGGGCAGACCGAATAAGTATGAAACCGGATTATTGACATATCAGCGTCAATACCCTAAGATGCGCCCGGCTCCGCAATTCATGCTAGAATAGGGGCACGGCTCGACTGGGGCCTAGAAACAAGAAACCCCACCGCCTAGGAACGATGGGGATTGCTTCTTGTTTTGCCTCAGCCCGCTTAGAACTAGGAGCAATAACTGTTGCATAAATATAATATCACCGGTGACCCCGGACCGCAAGACGGACCTGGCCTCGACGCCGTACTGATCAAGCTCGGGACGCTTTGCCATATTCGCATGCCGGCTTGGGTCTGGTTGGCAACAGCCCCGGTGCTGGCCATCAGTCTCGTAGGGATCGGTTTGTTCGTGCCGCCTGAAATCGTCATTCTCATCGCTGGAGTGATCGGTCAGTGATGACTCACGGGAGCACGATCCCCGGTACCGTATGAAGTGCGAATAGGCGTCTCGTCGTCGCCCTCGCGTAGGTGCAAATAAGCGAGGGCGAGGACGGATGACGGACGACCCAGGACCAGACGACAGGCGCATCATCGCCGACGGGTTAGCCGCCATTGCGACTACCAGTTTCGAGATGGGCCAGTCGCGAGACGCAGTGCGAGCGTGCCTCGTTGATTGGTGGGAGCGTCTGGGATCACCAGCAAACGCCTTCGAGGACGCTGCTGTAGCACTGCGCCAACTACCCCAGCCCATTTCTGAGCGACCCGAAGAGATCGAGAGAAGGCGGGCTGTCCGTCAGCAGCTTGGAGTGCAGTCGGCCGACGAACAGTTGCTGGCGGCAATTGAAGCGTCTGCGCTCTTGGGTGAGCTGTCTACTGAGCTAGGTTGATCCGGTTTTCGAGCCTGTTGCGGACGACGGAGACGCAACCAGCCCTGCCATCGTCCGTATTCATGAGCTCTGCGAGCTAGGAGGTGACGGCGACCAGTCGGAGTAGTCCTACCGCTAGGGCTGACCACGGGATTCATCCCCACTGCGGCGTTTTAGTCTCTCGATGAAACTCACGATCTGACGAGTGAACAGGCTCCCGCACGAGCACCGATGATGTGCCATATGTCAAGCAAGGCGGGTGTAGCGGCCAACGGCGCTCACCATTCGCGCCCTTCACCTCTCCAGGAAGTGAATACGCCCGACGCCGCGCTTGCCTCGAACTGCGGTAGGAACCCATATCGACCACGCTTCCGCCAGGATTGCGTCAACAGTCTCGATGTATCGCTGCGTGAGGATAAGGGCGGGCTCTTCGGCCTGTTGCTGCGTAAGCAACTTCACCGTCACACCACTGAAGCGAGGCGCTATGAACACGGCGGTGCCGTCCGCTTGGTTGTACGCGTCGAGCTTGGCGAAGGTGAGTCCCGCATGACCTTGATGTAGGAGGACATTCCGCAGAAGCCAGAAGGTTCGAGCTAATGGATCTTCCTGAAGGCGCTTGGAATGCGGTTCCCACCAGTCGTCAAACCCATCGGCCTGGTTGCGGATGGACTGGAGGGCTTGTGTGGCCGCCACGCCGAAGACGGTCGCGATACGGATCGCCGAGACAACGCGTGATATGAATTCGCTCATCTCCGGAGGAAGCTTCTGCGTCTCCCGCACCTGTTGCATGAACTCCTGAGCCGAAACGGCTTTTATCAGCAATCCCGGACTGGCGACTTGAGCCAAGGCGTCACGGGCGGTTTGGAGTACGCCATCGGTCCTCTGAAGCCGCGACAGTACATCACGGTCTTCCCTCTCGTACTCATCTACAAGTTGTTGGAAGAACTCCTCAGCTTTATCGTCGCGCATGTATCGCAGCGTATCCGCAAACTAACGACTTGCTGCTCGTGAGCACGACGCACACCCTACGGAGCCGAGCTGGTGCGTCCGCCGCGGCCCCCGGCCGACCGCATAGTGGCCGGGGCGGCTCCTGGGCCTCCGGGGCCACCCAGAGCAACCGTCGTCGATGCGGTCACCCCTGAACTTCCGAGGGTGAGGCGTCCGACCGCACAAAGATGGCGGCTACGGAACTAGTCATCGGACCATCACCGGCAAGTACGAACCCGAACGGAGAACAACTGAAAGTCGCCATGGTCGATTTGCCCAGTACTAGAAAAGGCGAACTTCCGCGGAATTCCGCGGTTTTCATGCCTTCATCGTACTGAACGGCGCCTCTCGATTCGGGCCTATTTGCCTCCTCCAGAGGGGTTCTTGGAACGTTTATGGTCACGGCCGACGGGGTCCTCATCTGCAAGGGCGGACACGCGAGAAGACCGGAGCCCTCACGGACTCCGGTCTTCTCGTGCCGCCAGGCGGTCGGTCGATCGGGTTCCAGCAGCGGCACGAAGAAGTCAGGTGAGCGCGATGCGGATCTGGCTGCCTAGAAGTGACACCTGAGCTCACAGATCGTGTGTGGCCCCGTAAGGGAGCTCGTTTCGTGACCTGGATCAGTCAGCCGCCGGCCACACCTCCCACCGATTGGCGCGTCCCCGCTTCATCACAGCCTCGGAGCGCAACGCCTGCAGCTTGCTGAGCTCACGGTGCCACCGTGCTGTGCTGCCGGGGTGACGGGAAGTTAAGCGAGCGCGGCGCGGCGACGAGAAGCCAGCAGCGCTGTCCGAAATGAAGAGAACCGCATCCCCGCGCTGCTACTCCCAGCGCGCGAACTCGGCCTCCTCGTCGTAGCCGTAGTAGGCACGCATTTCGTCGCTATCGAGGGCCACCTTCTCCTCTGCGATGAATGCGTCGATGCCGTCCACGAGCACCACCTCATCCTCGTCGAGGTCCAGATTGCAGACCGGGCATTCGAAAGCAAGCGGAATCCACTCGACGGACACCTCGACGTAGACGCCCTCTACATGCCCATAGCTGTCGTACTCAGGAACCTCTTCGTGGTCGTCCTGATGCTCGAGTGCGTAGTGGAGGTAGCCAGATCGCGTGCAGGCGGGGCAAAAATGACGCTCCCACACATCGCCGTTGCGGCCAGAGACTGTGTGGGTCGGCTTGCGAGCCTCCATCGTGATGAGCACGGTCTCGCGATCTGCCTGGCCCATCGTCGGAAAGAGGGTTGCGAAGTACTCCGTCGCAGCCAGTAGCTTGGCGTCGAATTCCAGCCTGACCTTGTCCGCGCGCGCGCCCCGAAGACCCGTAACGACGGGAAGATGCGTCGGTCCCCAGTAGTCAGCCTCAACGAACCCCGGCAGCAGGCCATGGAGCAGCCCCACAGTGTGCGCAAGTTTCACGACGGCCTCAGCCAGATCTGCTGGATCAACCATCGCGATGTGCGCGGCAGCGTTGCGGGTCTCCATGACAAACCGGATGTCGGTCGGCTCCCCCAACTTCGGATCGACCTGACGAAGCACGGTATAGCCCTCGCCCCAGGTGGTGGTGCGAAGCGTATGAATGCCGAGCGCTCCGCTGGTGTTGCCCTTCGAAAGCGCAAACCGTGCGGATGGAACTTTTCCGTCAGCGAGCAGGGCAGTGTCGATCGTGGCGAGGCACGCCATGATCAGTTGCTCAACTGCGTGACCCAACGACAATGCGGCTCGGATGAGCACCTGGCCATCCGTATCGGCGTAGTTGCTGACCGCGTAGCGAGCGGAAGACGACGAAGCTTCCCAGAGTCTCTGCGGCAGCGCGTCAAACGGGTGAGGCATGCACCGAGCCTACTGATGCGACCGTTGCCTACCCGCCTAGCTACAAGCCGTTCCCCCACACCACTCCGCCTGTTGCATTGGCACCGCGCCGAGGGCTAGCTAGTGCGCCGCTCCAACTCACCGAGGAGCTGCACAGCCGCCAGCGTTGTCCAGAAGATCCAGTCGAGGTACTCATCGCCGTACGCGCCCTGCTGACGCTCATTGTCGTGTCGTATCGCGAAGTTGTTGAAGATGTTGAAGAGCGCGGACTCGTCACCCTTGGCGAATTCGCCAGACTTCAAGGTCTGACGCGCACTCTCAAGGATGCCTGCGAGCTGGGCGACGGCAGCCCGGCGGTCGTGGACTGTCGACGCTCGGGCACGATACAAGCGGATCGCCGAAGCAACCTTTCCACCATGACCCTCGCTAGACACCTCGGTGAGTTCTTCTGCCAAGTCGTCAAGATCGAATCGTGAATGGCGGACGAGTCGCCCCTTCTCGGCTCCCTTGCTCCCGAGTCGTAACCCGACATCGTAGCGGTCGAGCAACTCATTCACTCGCCACCGATACACGACGCCGCCCGACTCCTTATTGTGATCGCCATAGTGCCACCCACAGTCGGCGTAGCTATGAAAGCCTCGCGTTCGAGGACGCTGCGCTTGGTCGTGAAGGTATTCGATCACCGAGTACAGGACGTCGTCGGGGATAGAAAGCGCCGAGTCATCGATCGGCCACCTGACATCGGTCCGAATGGCCCGACTGATCTCGGAGCTGGCGTGGTCCAGAAACTCTTGCCACGTGCTTCCATCATCGACACATCCCTTGGGAAGCACCTTTGGGAAGTAGTCGACCTCGCGCATCTCGTCGATCAGTTCTACGTACGCCCTTGCGAGCGACTTGCGGAGCCCAGCGCGTGACGGCCCACTCTGTCGCTCTAGCCAGTAGGTGGGCGGTTCGTAGGCGTGCGCAAGTGACGGGTTCTTGAGCAGCGCGTCGAGCAGATTGTCGGCGTCGCTATTCGGTGTTGCGACTGGGGTGAACCACGAGCCGCTCGTACTGCTGAGCTGCTCAACTGAACCGGCGATATCACCGTCAACGAACGCCTCGCTGAAGAGGCACACAACCATGTTGATGAAGGAGGAGCTGCGCCGCTGAGTCGCAATTCTGCGCGCCTCCCACAGGAAGAGCTCCCTCGGCCAGCGCAGGGAGAAGTCGAAGTCGGTCAGGTCCACTCACGATTCCGTTCGATACGAGAGGCGGTCATGTAATTGGGCAGGTGGCCAGTGGAGCCGCCCGATTGAAACGAGGCTAGCTCCGCAGCTGGCGTTCGGTCAGCGCATCGACCATGTCCGACAGGAACAGCCGGAAGTCCGGGAGCGCATCGGCGATGTCGATCCAGCGGAGACTGCCGCCGCGCTACAACAGCGCGTTACGGTCGAGTACCCACCAGCTCGCCCTAACGCGCGACATGAGATTTTGAACCGCAGCGAAGTTGCTCACTGCTACTGCAGTCGCCGGAGGAATGGCTTCCTCGAGCAGCTGACGTCGCCAACCGTCTACGCTTCTTCGAAGCTCGGGTCGACGACTAAGCGCAGCTTGCGCCAGTGTCTCGACATGTTGGCCCATCGCGTCAAATGCCGTCACGTCCGAGGGCGCACCGAGCGGCGGAGACTCGTCGTAGTTGTCTCGCTCACGAAAAAGGTCGGACAGCCGGTCGAAGCGGCTTTCGTCGCCAGTTGGATTTACTCTGCCAGAGGAACCGGCACTCACGTAGGTCCACACCGAGTGCCCGGACATAGTCGCAGGTGAAACGTGACCAGAGGAAGCAAGCACCAGTCCGGAAATGCGTGCGGTGTCCATCTCTTGATTCGTGACAAAGGAGGGTGCTGCATAACGGACAATAGCCTCGCCCGCCGTGTTTGTCTCAAGTTCCTTGAGTGTCCTTTGCTGCGCCGGGTCGATCTTGAACCGGTAGTAGGAACGGTGCCATAGCTTCCACTGCTTACCTGCGTGACTACGAATGAACTCGGGCCGCTTGAACTGAACCATGAAACTGACGGGGTTGCTTGGCAAGAGTCTTTGCGCAGGACGACGCCCGGGCAGGCCCTTCCAGAGGTCGGGCAGGAGAACCAGCCCTTTCGGTCGTGGAGCCCCCAAGACTCGCCAGAGAGGATGGGAAGCGTCGGGGCTCGCCGCCGCGTCGAAGCCCACGAGGTGCTCTAGAACTTGCCCGGGCGCCGAAGGCGTTGGCCCAGCACCCGTGCTCATCTCGACGTCGTAAGCGATCTCGTAGGTCTTTTCTTCGAAGTCCGCGATCGTCATGCGCCGATTCTGCCGTGAGAAATGCACTCACGAGCGGACCATTCACCCGCCTCCAGAAAGAGGGCGGACACTCGAGAAGACCGGAGCCCTCATGGACTCCGGTCTTCTCGTTCCGCCAGGCGGTCGGTCGATCGTCAGCCGACCCGACGCTCACCGCGCAGCAGCTCAGGCGATGTCATGCCACGTCGTCGCTCAGACGGCGTTGCGCAGCACCTCGCGCAGGGCGTTGTATTGCGGCTTCGGGTTGTTGTGCTCGTCGTACAGCAGACCCGCGCCCTGGCCGGTGAACCAGCCGGGGATCCAGGAGTTCGCGTCCGAGACGCCCCATACCGTGTAGGAGTTGCACGCCTCCACCGCGAGGCAGGCCTCGAGCGTCCGCGCCCACCAGTCGATCTGCTCGGCGGCCTCCGCCGGGTCGGCCGGGGTGTTGGTGTACTCGCCGTTCTTCTTCTGCGTCACGAACGTGCGGATGTCCACCTCCGTGAGAGACACTTCGAGGCCCAGGTCGGCGAACCGCTGCAGGTTGTTCTGCAGGTCCGGGAAGCCGTACTGGGTGTCGAGGTGCCCCTGGAACCCGACGCCCTGAATCGGCACGCCTGCGGCGAGCAGATCCTGAACGAAGTCGTACGCGGCGTTGCTCTTCGCCCCCGTGAACTCGAGGTTGTAGTCGTTGTAGAACAGCAGCGCCTCGGGGTCGGCCTCGTGCGCCCAGCGGAAGACATCGGCGATGTACTGCTCGCCCGGGAGGCCGAGCTCCTCGTAGGCCTGGGAGAAGATCGTCTCGCGCAGCACGCCGTTGTCGTCGAAGATCTCATTGACGGCGTCCCACTGGTAGATGTCGCCGGCGAAGTGCGACACCACGGTCTTCACGTGGTTTTCGAGGATCGCACGCAGCTCCTCGGCGCTGTAGTTCCCTTCCGTCAGCCATGTCGGCAGCTGGTTGTGCCACAGCAGGGTGTGCCCGCGGACGACCTGCCCGTTGGCCTCGGCGTTGGCGATGAGCGCGTCGGCCGCCGTCCAGTCATAGACGCCCGGGGCGGGGTTGACCGACTCCCACTTCATGACGTTCTCGGCCGTCACGCTGGAGTACTGGGTGTTGACGATGTTGCGGTACTTGCCGTTGCTCTCGAAGGTGTCAGCAGGACTCCGACCGGGATCGGCATCGGACCCCGATCGCGCCCATACGCTCCACGCTCCCGCCCACCATCACCTCGTCTCGCGCTGCACCATCCGGTAGAACACCGGGACACGGTCAGGGCTGATCCAGTCGTGACTGATCTGTGGCCACCCCACGACCGGGGGCAGTCCGCGGCGTGACCGGCCACCGGGCATCCGGACGCGTCCGAGGCCCCAGCCGAGGAATCCGGGCGTGAAACGCACCCTGCGGACGGGTCCTGACCACTCTGTGGACACGACCTGGCCATACGAAGCCCCACCGCTGGTCACAGCGGTGATTCTGACGGCTCACGGCAGCGCTGCGTGCCCCCCGTGGGCGTGCAGTGCCCGCCAGGTGACCGATTCGTGGTCAACGGCCACCCTCGTCCCTCCTGGCGGATCGGCGAAGCAGCCAATTAGCGGAGCGGCATTGCTACAGTGCCTATGCGCCCTCACCCCCCCCTGCGGGAGCCGCAGCTGCGATGTTCGCCACGCAGCTCCTCCCGCCCAACGACGAGACGAGGCATCATGCGCTCCCGCATCATCCGGACCATCAACGGCGTCGTCACCGACGAGCGCATCGGCAGCAAGGCCGTCGGCATGATGCACGCGGCCAAAGCCGGCGCCGGTCTTCAGAGCGGGGCGATGGATCTCGCCAGGAGGTACGGGCGCGCGAGCACGGGCACCCGCATCGCGGACCTGCACGGGGCACCGGTTGTAAGCGCGGTACGAGCCTTCTTCGGCGGCGGCGCCGAGGCTGCGGGCGGCGGCGGACAAGCTGTCGGCGGCATCGTCCTCACTGCGATCAAGGTCAGCCCTCTCCTCATCGTCGGTGGTCTGATCCTGACCAGCGCCATCATCGACACGTTCGGCGACGACGGTGATGACACCCCAGCCCGGAACGACCTCGAAGACCTCCCCGAGGCATGAACGCAGGAACGCCCCGCCGACTGACGTTGGCGAGGCGTTCTCGCGTTCCGGGTGCTCGCGCGCCACGCGACAGCGCTACTTGACGATGGTGCACTTGATGATGTCGAGGGCCCCGACGGACGGGTCGGCGTAGTGGGGGTGAGTATCGCGGAGTCGGCATCCTCCGGCGTCAGGTAGGTGATGGTGGCGCCTGTGTCGCCGTGGCCGCCAGGGATGACGAACTCAGCCACCGTTTCGCCGCATGACGCGGGCCGAGAACAACTGAAAGAGGATGACCAACGCTCGTGGAGTCCCCGCGTGAGCCTGTGAAGGACTCGCCTCGAAGTCAGCATCGGTGACCAATCCTTAATGGCTGTCCCGGCGCTCAACCATGAGGTTCGACTAGCGGGGAACGAGCGTGAAAGAGGAGGCCCTTAACTGGTGCCGCCTAGGAACTGATCAACGAGATTTTCGAGCTGATCAGTGGCGACATTCTCCGCAACCGAGGAACTGACGTTGATCGCTCCCGACGCCACGCGATCAAGGAATGCGCGAAGGCGGTTTCGTCGATCTACCTGAGGCGCCGACGCTGCCTCGCGTAGTTCTTCAACTCCTCTCTCGTCGAGCACGTTTGTGGCGCGCGCCGCCGAAATCAGGGAGTCGACGTCGCCGACGACCGTAACCGACTGATCGATCGGACCTGAACCCAAGGACACGGTGTTACCGGTGCCGAATATGTTCGCGGTGATGTGAGTTACGGCGCGCTCGATCTCGCCACTTTCTGCGACGGTCGGGCCTCCAAACTCACCCGCCCCGGGGCTCGCGTCCTGTAGGTCAAGGGCGAGGTCAAGAAGGGATGTGCGGATGCTGCTGAGGATGCCGCGAATGAATGACTGTGGAAGCTTTTGGACGGCGGCGTAGAGCCGCATGTACTGGGGGTGGGGGACCTTCCCCGCCTCGGAAAGCTGGTCCCACATGTAAACGTTGTGCGCCGGCCACTCCACTGTTGGCACACGACTGTCCTCTCGCGGCTTGCTGAGTTCCTCGAGTTCGCTGACGGGCTGGTGAAGTCGCAGCGTAAACAACGCCTCACGCTCGGCGTCGTCAGGGGCACTACCGGGACTGATGGGCCACTCACCTCCGGAACCGGCGGGTCCTGAGTAGTACCCGGTGGCCTGCACGATAATGGGTCCCCTGTACTTCGGCAGCGACTCCGGGTTCATCGGGTCGTAGCCCTTGAGCTCAGATCTCGCCCACTGCTCAAGTTTGGCCGAACGCAGCCGCCGGCCGAGAACCACGGCCTTCATCAATAAGGATTCAGTGCTTGTCGCTTCCGCGGAAGCACCACCGATTAATTCCTCAAGCAATGTCATGGGCCGAGTATCGCGCACACCTGCGACCTCACGCGAGGCCTTATGACGACACGCGGCGCAGCCCCGTCGTCCCGGATGATCGTGCATTGCGCATAGGGGGGACTGTTCGTCCCGGTCGACAGCCGGGGCGCGTCGACCCGTACCCGGCCATGGCGGACTTCACGCGGTGTGATGTTGATCTTCCCGGTGGATACGGCGAACATGTCGTCCCCCCTCGCATCAATGCTTGCCCGCAGGTTAGCCCCGCGACGGGCGAGCGGGCGACAGTGCGGAAACCAAGGGGGAACGGCCGCTTCCGCAGATCGGGCAATCCTGCGAAGCGGGGCACCATGGTCGGAACCACTTCCGGGTCGCCCGCATCTCCGTTTCGAGCTTGAGGTCGCGTTGCGCGGGGGCCGTTAGTTGGTCTTCGAGTTAGGAAGATGCTCTCCGATGTAACCGATATAGATCCGGCCACACTGCGCTGACGCGTCGTAGTAGTGCATCCGAGGTGCAAAGGTATCGCGATGCGTCGGCTTGAAGTGAGCCCACATGTGAATTGCCCCCGTCCGATCGACGAACGTCGGCACCGGAAAGAGCCGTGCACTCGCCCACTTGGCATTCGCCATGACCGACGAGCTCTCGTGTGCGGCGTGGCGGTCCGCCGGGCACTTCCAGCCGGTAGGAGCGCCCTCTTCGTTCAGGTAGGCGTGAACGTTGCCGCTGAACGCGCCGGTAGAACGAAGCTCCGCGTAGTCGTAGAGGACACGCGCGTAGGACCAGAACCGTTCTACGTACCGTCCAGCGGAATCCCTTTTGTCGACTTGCTGAACCGTGCTGATGTCGCCTGTGAAAGTCAGTCGTGCGCAAAGCGGGTGCTCTCCGGCCCCGAGAAGCTCGACCAGCTCCTCGCAAGATGAGGGCGCCGTCCAAATCTCATCTTCCGGCTCGACGTGCGCCTCTTGAAACAGGTTCGATTGGAGCAGACGTCGGCGGAGGATCGACGCCTCACGGCGTTGCTCCTCGGCCTCCTGGACGCTGTAGGCAGCTTCGAGTAGGAGGTCGTCGTGGCGGTCCTTGAGCTCCTGAAGTTCGGCCTCGAAAGACTGGTGCTTCACGAGCAGTTCGTCGATCTGTTCGAGGGCTACGCTAGCTTCCATTTGCTGGAGAACTACGAAGTTGTCCAGATCGTCGAGGTCACGCTCGGTCGCTGAAGTCCGTCCGAGCCAGCGCTGGATGGATTGCGTCAGCCGCACCACGAGCCCCGACGACACCGGAGGGACAGGGCTGCTACCGGCCGCGCCCGCGGCTTGACGCCTCGGCGACGGAGGCGCCGGACGAACATCGACCGGGTCGAGCCAGAGGGGAATAGGGCGGTCTGCTGCCGGACGCGGAGCAGTCGACGGCGGCGGCAGTAATTCGAAGGTCCCAAACGCGGGCGACAACCTTTCGGTGACGCGAGTCTGTCGCTGCTCCGCCGTTTCTGCCCGATTCAGAAGGTCCATGCCACGTCGAATGTCCGTGGGGACACGTCGCTCTAGGAGCCGTCGCCGCGTGGGTTCCGCGTGCCGCACCATCAAGGACTTGTGCACACGCTGGCCCTGAATGGAGCGAGACAAGGTCGTTGGCCCCAGGATGCGGTGCCGTAAGCCGTCGGCCGCGGAACTGAGATCTACGGCAGGAGCGAAGGTTCGGATGCGGCCGGGCGGCACTCGATGCGATTCGGGAAGAAGTTCATTGAATTCATCAACGAGCGCTCGCGGGACGATATACACGGTCGCGACGCCTCGACTATGGGACGTCAAACTATCAACGACACTGCCCCAGGCCTCGTCGGTCTCGGTCGAAACGGAGGACGCGACTATGACGGAGGAGTTTCTTTCATCGTCATCTATGGCGTCGATGATCTCGCCCAACTGAGCGGAATGGACGGATCGAGGTTCACCGTGCAGGGTCGTCGATCCATCTCTCACGTCCGTGCGAAGCAAGAGTTGCTTGACTATTCTGGGCGGTGCCACGTCTTGGAGCGCCCGGTCGATCGTCGCACCTTCCAGACCCGCCTCGATGACCAGACTCTGCGAGTGGCCTCGGGACTTCGGCACGGACAGTGCATAGATCGACACGGTCCAAGTCCCTGCGGCGTTCGTCTCCCGAAAGCGCGCGAGTTGCCTGCGGCTCTCATCGAGAACACCATCGCTCTTGACGATCAGCAGACTTGCGTCAGGACCGAGGGCGTGCTCGCCCTCACCGTCCCAATCGGTCGACTTGAGCGTCCCACGTTTGCCCGTCTTGGTGCGGAACCAACTGCGCAACTGCTCATTTGCGATGTCGACAGCGTCGGAAGCTTCGTCGAGTCGAAGCACGGCGCGATAACCGACGGTCATCGCTGCACTCCTCCAAGACGGATGCGTCCAGTCCCTCGATCGAACTCGAGCCGCCCGGAGTTCTCGGCGCGCTGGCGGGCATCCTTCAGTCGTTGCTCGATCGCTGCCGTCATGCGATGACCACCGAAGAGCGCGAGGACTGTTCGAAGCAACGTCTCGGCGTCAGCCCAAGAGGATGTCGCCTGCGCGATGAGGGCATTGGCGATCTCTTCCAGGGGCACCGCCTCCAGGGATCGCTCGGGTACGGCACCGGAAACCCGGAAACCATTCCAATCACGCGGGCCTAACTCGTGAGGCCAGAACACTCCCGGATCGTCATCTCGGCGGAACTTGTTGGGCACGAGCCGGAGGACCGCTCTCTTCCTGTCCTCGTGAACGCGTTGTAGACCGAACGACCCGGCCACGAGCTTTACGAGTCGAGCCTCGGTGACCGGCCCCTCGTCACGCACAACCTCCTTGATGACCTTGCGAACCTCGCGTTGTGATTCGGGGTCGTGAAGGGTATCAAGAACCGTTTTTTCACCGGCGCGCCAGGCCTGCCACGGGACGAACGTCACGCCCCGCTCTGCCGACACGTTCCGGTCAGCGCGACGGAGAGGAGCAGCGGGTGCGAATGATGCAAGCACCGAAGCGCGTCCCTCGAGGCTCTCCTCGAACGGCTTGTTCGGGTCCTCGTCGTCTTGAATGGTGGTGGGTGGTGCAATGGTCGCTAGGGCGGGGTGACCGGAACGCAAGTCCGTCATCGCAACGTCCACTACAGGCAGTGGCGCAGCCCGCTGGATGTCGATCTCGACTGGTGACGCAGGCATGGACGCAGACGAAGCCGCATTCGTCGACGTATCGGGCACCGCTGCGACAAGCCGATCCAGGACGGTTTCCCGGTCTCGGATCCATTCCGGCAGCCACACGCGCGCTACAGCGGGCCAGTGCATGAGCCCGTTCAGGACCTCCAGCGGGAGGGCGTCGCGATCCGCCACGGTTCGTCGCGAGGACCAGGCCGGCCCATCGAGCAGTACCGCCATGGTGGGCGCCTCACCGTGACCGGCCGGTGCCACGGCGATATCCACCTTGAAGTCGGACAGTCCGACATCGGTCCTGACCTCGAATCCGCGTGCCCGAAGAGCCTCAGCGACGTCTTCCCGATGCAAGTCGCTCGTGCGGAGCGCTGTCGAGACCCCGAGCACGTGTTCGGCGCCGCGCTCGGCCAGCTCGAGATACGCGCGTAGGTCACGGATACCACGGGACGAGGTTTCCTCCGCCCGGAGGTCAGCCGGGTCGAAGCTCGAGAACATGATGACCTGCCGTCGGGCACGCGTGATCGCCACGTTCAACCGCCGTTCCCCACCGAAGTTCGTCAGCGGGCCGAAGTTCAGGGGAAGAACGCCCTTGTCGTTCTTGCTGAACGCCGTGGAAAACAGGATGGTGTCGCGCTCGTCGCCCTGCACGTTCTCGAGGTTCTTGACGAACAGCCCGTCCGCCTCGGAGTCCAGTGCATCGAGGATGCGGTCATCGCCCAGATCCCGAAGCATCGTCTCGATGAGGGTGCGCTGCTGAGCGTTGAAGGTCACCACGCCGAGCGAAGGCGCGCTGTCAGGCTGCGCCTCGAACCGGCTCCGGATCTCGGCGACGATCGCGTCGGCTTCGACCGGATTGGTGCGGAGGCTTGCCCCCTTTCCGGATCTGAGGAACCGACCGTTCACCCGCCGGAGCGCGATGCCGTGCCCGAAGGCTCCCTCATCCACCGTTCCGTGAGCGGGCGCGGGAAACGACGTGAGCTGGTCCTCGTAGTAGGCGCGGTTGCTGAAGGCGATCAGTGACTCGTCCTGGCTCCGGTAATGCCACGACAGCCAGCGACTCTCGATGCGGGCCTGCTTGCACTCGGCGAGGATCGACTCCTCGTCACGGGCGAGAACCTCTGCGACCAGAGCCTCCTCATCGTCCTCGTCGTCGACAGCGGATTCGGCGAAAGACGTCGGCGGCATCTGCTTGCTGTCCCCGACGACTACGACGGAAGTGGCACGACCCATGGCTCCGACGGCGTCCGCGACCCGCACCTGAGACGCCTCGTCGAAGACGACGATGTCGAACAGGCCACCCTTTGCGGGGAAGAACCGCGCGACCGAGTCCGGGCTGACGAGTACGCACGGCGTGATCTCGGTGATGAGATCGCCGTACTCGGACATGAAGTCCCGTACACTCAGGCGGCCGCGCAGCTTCCCGATCTCGGCGACGAGTTTCCCGGCGCGCCCCTGAGCGGATCGTGCGGTGAAGCTGCGACGGCCGAGAACCGCGGTCGGGATCGCCTGCGGCAGGTGACCACGTGTCTCCCGGGCGCTCGCCGTGTAGCGTTCGATGTTCCGCTCCTGGGACACAACATCGAACTCGTCGAGTCCGGTCGACCGCGCGCGCTCGATGCGACTGGCCGTTGCGAGCCCACGATCGAACGCGTCATATGCCTCATCCGCGGGCACGCGGCCCGTCAGGAGTTCTCGTCGTGCCTCGTCGAGACCGGCGGCCCGCAGCGGTTCGAGTGCAACGAGCCAGCGGATCCATCCAGCAAGAGAAACACCGCGGGTCGTGCCCGAGTCGCGTTCGTCACGGCTCGCGGTCCAGCGATCGAAGAACCGGCCGTCCGGGCACCATGCGGCCCAACTCGTGGTCGTTGTGCCGGGTGCATCACGCAACCGCTTCATCGCCGTAGCGAGGTCTGTTGCGGTGGCGACGGCGCTCGCATCGACGGAGTGTGGCGAGGTCACGTGCGTCTGCAGAGCGTCGCGCAGCTCGAACGAAGTGGCCCCCGGGACGCGCGGGTTCGTCGACTCGGCAAGCCAGCTCAGCCACTCGGACTGTCGGCCGATGTACTCGCGCTCCGCGTATTCGAGAGGATTCCAGGTCGGGGCAGGTGCAAACCCCGCCAGGGCAGATAGGCGATCTGCGATTTGCCTCGCGGCATCCCGCAACATGACGAAGCGGCCGGCGAGGATGTGCAGCTCTGCAAGCGGAACCGAGACGCCGGGATGCAATACGTGCGAGAACGACTGCAACACCGCGAGATTTCTCTTCTTCCGGCCGAACACGCTGGACGAGTGCGCTGCTGCCGCCGCGGCGGCGATTCCGTCGACGTCGAGGTGGAGTACACCGGGACCCGCGACGGCGAGGACGTCGCCGAAGGCGGCGCGGAGCCCATCGATGTCCATGCGGACCTGACTGATTCGGGAGCGCCAATGATCACTACGCACGGCTTCGAGTGTCGCCAGGTCCACCTGTTCGGAGCGAAGGACGCCTGCGACCGTGATGAGGTCTTCGGGCGTGGATGCCGCCGCGATCAGAGGTACCAGGGAGGGGAGGCCACTCGCGGAATTCAGAGCGACGTCGAATGCACGCACGCGCTCCTCGACATCGGCGATGTCGAGCGCCCGGCCGGCTTCCAGGTCGATGAAGGACCACCCGTGATTCTCGGACGGTCTGACACGGCCGAGATGATCGGGAAGCTCGCGGAGCGCGGACCGAACTGTGTGGAGATCATCGCTGGTTGCGGCGCCCGCGAAGACGTCCGACACGGTCACGAGGCAGGGGAACTCGCTCGTACCCAGTTCGGCGTTCCGCGCGGCGTACAGGCTCTGACCGAACAAGTTCGGTTCGTGCACCTGGGTCGCGTAGCGGGCAAGGCGCCGCCGCGCGGCCTCCATGCCGCTCACCGACCGGGCCATCCCATCCCTGTCGACGATCGCCTTCTGCGCAAGAGCAGTCCGGAGGTGCTCGCGAAGCGCGGCAGGTTTACTTCCCTTGTCGTGAAGGTCGAGCGTGAAAGGAGCGAGGCCCACGCTGGCGAGGCGCCGTTGTACGACTTCGAGGGCCGCGCGCTTCTCTGCGACGAACAGGACCTTTCGGCCGTCGGCTATCGCCTTGGCCAGGAGGTTCGTGATCGTCTGCGACTTCCCCGTGCCGGGAGGGCCCTCGAGCACGAAGGTGCGACCAGCGGTTGCGGCCGCGACCGCGGCAAGCTGTGACGAGTCTGCCGACACGGGAAGTTCCGCCAGGAGGGCGTCGAGGTCGGGTTCCACCCCCTCGGCCAGTGGGTCCCCGGAAGGGAGCGCCGGGTCGAGGAACGGGTCCGTAGGCGTCTCGATGAGGTGCCGGACTAGAGCGTTACCGGCCAGCGCTTCCCAGTTCTCGTCCAGATCCTTCCAGAGCCGAAACTTAGCGAACTGAAGGACTGCCAGGTCAACGGTTGCCTCTACGTGTGCGTCGAGGCCGGCGGAAAGAATGGCCTCGCGGACAGCGGTCAATGTTGCCGTGATGTCGATGCCCGACCCATCCATGGCCGGGTCGGATAGGGCAGGAATGGAAAGACCGTGCTCCGCACGCAACTTCTCGAGCAGGCAATAGTTGGGGGTGGAGACACCGGCCTCGTCGAGGGTGACCATGTACGCGCCCCCCTTGACCTTCGGCTTCAGCGTGACGGGCACGAGGATCAGGGGAGAGCGCAGGGCCCGGTCCTTCACCTTCCAGACGAGGGACCCGATCGAGATGTACAGGTTGTTCGCGCCGGTCTCGTCGAGAACCGTCTTCGCCTTATAGGCCAGCATGCGCATTGCTCGCTGATACGACTCCGCGGACGAGTCCGTGTAGACCTGCCGCCTTGAGCGGAACAACTGGATGCGGTCATCGGCCGCCAGGTCGCGTCCTCGGCGAATGCCGCGCTGTTGGTCGACCGCCGGGAGTGCATCGGACGGCAACAGCTCAATGCTCTTGCCCTCATTGAGGATGTCCTCGAACTCTGCCAGTCCCTCGTCGGCGACACCGAGCGGGTATCGGGCGCGGTCGCTGAAGTTGATGAGACCGTTTCGAAGGCTGAGGTCGAGCAACGAGTTCTTCCATCGCTGCACGCGGGGCGGAACGGACGCCGCGTCTCGCGCACCGGTCGCGGGGCGATCCGCACCGACGTATGCGTCCGGCCGAGAGTGCACGGCCTGATACTCGACAACCGAAACGGTCCCGTCTGCGGCTTCCGTTCGCGCAGGGAGAGGATAGATCCGGCTCATGCGTGCCTGGTATACGTCCGCGACACCGACGACCTGGTCGAGATCGCCCGTCAGGTGGAGTTCGAGTGGGCGCCGCTTAATGTCATGAATCGTTGCTTCGCGATGGTCAGTTGTGAGCATGGTCGTTTCGACGAGCTGCACGTAGCCCGTGTGAACGAGATTCACGAGGGCCGACCCACCGGTGGTGGCGGGACTGGCGAGGGATGCTTCTTCACGCCAATAGCCCAGGAACGCATGTCCCTCGACGACAACGAGGAGAGGTCGGATCCCTACCCGCTCGAGGGCGGCGGCGAGAGTGACAGCGGTGTCGAGACACGTTCCAAGTCGGCCCTGGAGAACCTCGTCCGGTGTGCGCACCTTCTGGCCGTCATCCGACCAGCTGGCAGGCGGCATGCTGTAGCGAATCTCACGTGCGCGGATCGCCGCGATCACAGCATCCACTGTCTCATCCACACGCTCGGGGCCCTGTTGGTATCCGAAGAAGCCGCCTCGACCGGTGACCCGCTCGAGTTTCGTGCTGGCATCGTCGATAACGCTCGCGAGAGCCGGGTGATTCGGTTGCACGTGTGCCGCGAGCATTTCGAGCGACATCAGGACGGGCTGGGCCAACCACTGGTGGGCGGCAAGGAGTTGCACATCGATCGAGCGGCGTCCGAGTACCCGACCCTCATGAGTGACGGTCGCGACGACTCGTGCTGGTCGCGCTTCCTCGACGACGAGCATCGCGGAGGGGTCGACTGTCATGTCAAGGCGCGGAACCAGCGTCTCCGCCCCGGCGGCGAGATCGACGAAGTACTCGCGCGGCTCCCCGAGAGCCCCCTCCGCCGTGTGGATGCCGACGGACAGCTTCGCGCCCCGGACGGTCACGTCGGACGTCATCAGCGTGACGTCGGATATGACGGAGAGGTGGTTGTGCGCCATGGCGTAGCTGATGACGGAGGCAGAGGAGATCGAGACGCCGACGGGGAGCTCGGCCTCGATCAGGGGTTCTTCCGACTCGTGGAGCGAACAGGATGAAGGGGGAGACGCGGGAGCACCGAAGGGATCGCGCTCGACACTGGTCCCGACGAGTTGCTCAGCCTCGAGCGGCACGAGAACAGGATCAGGAGCCGACATCGCCTCAACCGCAACAGGCGCCGTCTCCATCAGCACCGTGCGCTCCTCGTCGAGGATCCGGGCATGCAACTCTCGACGCAGGTCCGCCGCCACTCGAGCCTGTTCGTCAGCCCCGACGATGGTCAGCAGGCGCTGTGCAGTGTCGAGGACCCTGTATGCGTCATCGCCGGAGAAGGGGTTGTTGTGCGCCCAGTCGTTGCGGGCGTCGCGCAGCTCGCCGGCAAGTCGGTTGCCCGTGCGGCCGAGCTGAGTGTCGAAGGGATGACCGAGCTGACCGAGCGTCTCGGTCAGGGCGCGAAGCTGTACCTGGAGGTCGGAAGGCGAGTAGCTGCGGCCACCACGGCCGGCCATCTCGTCGCGCCGCGCGATGAGGTCCGTCCAGGACATCGTCGGATGCAGGTGGGGTCGAAGCCCCTGCTCGACGAACGGCTCGAGCCCTGCGGCGACGAGCCCGAGCGCGCGGCCGACGTACTCCTGATGGGTGATGCTCACGAGCGCCTCCTGCGGCGGTCACGGGGACGCGCGTTTCCGCGCTGGCTGCGCGAGCGATGGTTTCCCGGGGGATGAATTTCATCGTGCCACGGCCGTGTGACATCCACCACCGCCTGCGCGACCCCAGAGGGGGGCACTGATTCAGCAGCTCGACGTATGCCGTGGCGGAGGCGGACGCGGCGTTCTCTCCGATGGCCCGTCGAGTTCGGCGCGTTTCACGACCCGTTCGCCTCTTTTCAGGTGTGCCCTGACGAAAACGGTGCCGTGGATGGACGGGCTGCACGCCGTGCTGCTGGGGCAGGTGGCTTCCCGCGAACTCGACGCGGTTCAATGTCGTCCGCGGAGGAGACCTTGCCGCAGCTTGAAGCATGACCGGTCCTGCTCTTCGCGATTTTTCACCGCGTCCTCGACTTTCGAGCCGGACACCCTTGCTGCTCGCCGAAAGACCGGTAATCTCGCCTGAACTCTGAGGACGCCCCGGTCCAGCCGAGCCTTCCCTTCGACTGAACTCGCCTTGGGTTTGGCCCGGGCAGGGTAAAACCGGCGTGTGTTGCGTTCTTACATACGGTGACCTTCACGGGGCTGTTCCCGACCGGGGTTCATGGCGGTCCACCAGCTCAAGATGGATGCGCTCGCGCAGACCGACGGGCAACATCAGTCGTGTCCGACAAGGACCGGCTGCACAAGGAACTCGTACTCGTCGATCGGTCCCAGATATGCGAAGTCAGCGGGAGCGTACGCCAGCCATCCACGCGTCCACTTCGACGGATGCCGAGGTCTGTGGATGAAGGCCATCGCGGTGAAGCGTCACGTTCCTCCACCTTTTTCAGCCCGCCTTCTCCAGGGTCAGCTCACGGCGTGCTCTGGGAGCTGCATCCTCTCGCTCTGAAACTGAGCTCGCACGTCCCGGAGCCGGCGACCATCGGTGACCCCCCAGAAGTACCAGCCATTGGTGGCCTTCTTCCTGAGGGCGTAACCGGCGGCAGACGGGGACTTGTAACGAATACCGTCAAGCTCTATCGACCCGTCGGCCGTAACCGTCGCCTCTCGGCCCTTGAAGTCGCGATGCGTCGCAATCAAAGTGTCACCCGAGGCGAGGAGCCCAGCGGCGATTAGATGCCTCAACTCGACCCAGTCCTCGGTCTTCGCCTGCGGATCAACTACCTGTCCGGTGTGACCATCGGGGACGGGCCACACGCGAAGTAGTGCCTCGATGAGCGCGTCAGTGCGTTCGTCAATCGTGCTCTCATCCCAGGAGCAGCCTTCTGTCCTGGCGACGACTCGCCCGGTCAAGTTCATCGTGTTGTACATGAGCATCGCTTCGCGCTTGGCCGCCCAGGGGCCATTGGAGACCTTCGAGTTCAGTGGCGTAGTAAGCAGTGTCAAATTCCCCAACCGATTCACGTGCTCCTGCCGAGTCTGTTCCTCCTCGGGGGTGGTGACAGGCCAATGGTCGTGCCACTTCTGGGGAAGGATGTGCTCGATGGGGAGCCTTGATCGTACGACCTGCGGTTGCCGAGTTTCAGCTCGGTACAGGTTCTCGAGTGCCTCGAGGAACATGCGAAGGCGCGTCCGAGGGTACCTGTTGTACACGGGTTCACCAGCAAGGCTTCGCCGAATCTCGTCGTCGCCGGGCCAGTAGGTGCTCGTAACGTTGAGACGTGAGAGTTGGCCACGCACTCGCTGCACGAGATCTGTTGAGAGCGCGTCGCCATTCGAGTGGATAATTTCAGCCACGATGCGCCCGAGGTCAGACCCAGAAAGACGCAGGAACTGCCGACGGATGACCCAGCTTTCAGCCATATTGAGGATGGTCGACAGCACTTCAGACGGCAACTGCTTTCCGGGCTCGGTGAGCCAGAGCACGAGCGGCTTCAGTAGCTCAACGCCCGTTGTATGCATGCGGTAGAAGGTCATCCCAGCAGGATCGAGCTGCTCGTCGGTCTTGGACGCGGCCTCTGTCCAAGACTCATAGAGCCCGGCCTGTTCCTTTATGACGGGAAGTAGTTCGGCCATGCGCTGTGACGCTTCGTGCTCGACATAGGACTTGAACCTGGAGAAGGTCGATTGGGTACTGACATCCTCACCAGTGCGCGATACGAGCCACTGGTTGAAGAACAGAGAACTACGACTAATGAAGTAGCGGCCGACGCTGATTTCCTTCGTCCAGAACTTCGACTCGAACGGCCACGACTCGCGGTAGGCACGCTTAACGTCTCCACCCTCCGCCTGCAATCGTTGGAAAACGAAGTTGCGAATCAGGTCGGCCGCTGTCAGCGGCGTACCTCGGGCGTTGAGGGTTTCAAAGATCTCCTGCGAGTTCTCGGATGCCTTCAGTTCGATTGTCACGAACTGGAGGTCACCGAGCAGCACATTCGTTAGCTCCCGTGCCTTCGCCTCGAAGTCATCGGCGCTGTCATCACCGAGCCATACGAAGAGTGCACGCGTAAAATACTGATGCGCTCGGACGATCCGCGACTCATGGTGCTTGAGACTCGCGTGCTCGACGGGAGCCTCGGCCGTCATCACCTCAAAGAAGGCGGCGTGATCGTTGTTCAGGTGTTGAACCTTCAGCGGGCTATCCCCCTCCTCAGTGAAGTTGGCCGAGTTGTGAGTGAGCACCTCCAGCTGGTGTGCGTAGCGGTGCAACCCTGCGTCGGTGAACACTGCACAGGCGGCATCAGCGAGGAGCTGAAGGGTCGTAAGGCGCTGCTGGCCGTCGATGACGTTCCACGTCGTCAGGCGCGTGCTTGCAGCCTCGTGTGCCTGCAGCACCACGGCACCCAAGAAATGCTGAGGTGTCAGGTGGGATTCGTTGAGTCGGAGCTCGGCGACTCGTCGAATGTCCTTCCACAGCGGCTCCCACTGCTCCTCTTCCTTCCAGACGTAGGGGCGCTGAAAGAGAGGAATTAGGAACTGCTGAGGGAGGTTGAAAAGTTGCAGGGGTGTCCGCTTGAAGGTCTCCACGTGCCCATCCTGCCCGACAGATGGTTCGGATTACGCACTCGGGGATGAGTGAGTTCGGGGAGCGGGCCCCCTCTTGGCCCTGAGAAGCCTGTCTCCACCGTGGCACTCAGGCTGGGGTACCTAGTGATCACCGAGGACAAGAAGCGTTGGAGAGCAGGGTCGGCGTCAGCATGGCCTCTCGTGGGATCTGACTAGGAGGCGCACGATTCAGCCCCTCGGGCCCGATCAGCAAGGCCCGCGGGCGATCGGAACTTGGGACCGCAACTCGAAGGCCAGCGAAGAAGCCGGCCTCGCGCCGAGAGGACTGCGAAAGTCGAAGTTCCCCGATTCGATGGACGCTCGCTCCGAAAGCTGCCTACACGTCTTGCTGGAACGAAGCATCTACGGTGAACGTCAGGTCCTCCCAGCGCTTGTATTCGCCGCCCAGATGGAAGCCCAGTTGCTTCTCCAGACGCGCTCCTGCCTCTGCACTGACTGATGATGACTGCCGACCTTTCATCCCGAAGTGGAACGTGGTACCTGTCGCAGCATCGTGCGCGAGTTTGAATACCGGGTCGGCCCTTGGCCAGATCAAGTCTGTTGGTTGCGGCGGATTCCTTCCGCTTCCCAAGATCTGGATCGACAGGTCCCCGCCCCGATCGCGCGCCATGCCGAGCTCCGCAGCGACCTCATCCGGCGTTGGCGTGTCAAGCGAGGCACGCACCTTGCTTCCTTTGCCGCTCTGCTGTTGCCACGCGATCCGAACCTCCGTTGCCCCGAGGGACAGCAGGTAGCGTGCCATCTCGATCGATCGTTCATGCACGATCTCCCGGTGGTACGCCGCGTACGGGATGTAGTCCCTGAGGCGTAGGGGATGGCGCGCGTACAGCCGATGTGGCGACGGACCTCCGTGAGGGAAGAATAAGAGCCCCTTGCTTTGCATCTCCCGTGCGCTTGCGATGTTCAGTAGAGATACCTCAGGGTCGCTCTTCTTCTCTCCGCTGCGAAGGGCCGCCATAACCATCCCGAGGGGACTAGCAGGGCTTGCGTCCGCTACCGGCATTGCACCGTCAACCATCACCTTTCGCCATCGACGGTCCCCCGGGCGGAAGTCCTCCACTCTGCCAGGAACGAAGGCGAGCAATTCTCCGAGGTCCCAAGCTGAAGGATCGACGTGTAGACCCTCTCCACGTGTCATGTACTACTCCAGTCGTTGCTCAAAACCCTGGCCTACCAAGGTTGACAGACGTTAGCCACAGCGTATCGCTGCCTGTATCTCGCGTCGCTTGTGATCCTCCATGGGCCCCCGCTACCGGTATACGACCGAGCGAAGGCCCGAGTATTGCGGTGCATTTCTGCTACTGGCTCGGCAGAATCGCAACGGCCGGGTTAGCACAGCAGGACCAACGCGTGGTTTCACCTACAATTCCGAGCGCATTAACGCAGCCACTCTCCCAGGGCTCCCACAACGACAGTGATCACGCTCCTGGACTTCTCGTAGACGGGCATCAACTCAATCACGTCGCCATCAAGATAGAGGTTCCCCTCGATGGAGACGATGGCGACCGGCTCGCCATTCCGGAGAAGCGCCCAGAAGTGCGACTCCGGCTCGTGCGGTAACCCGAGCCGCGGCGTAGCAGACAGGGCGGCCTGGGCCGCCGGGAACCGCGCGAGGTACCCGTTCAGTTCCTCCGCATCCCCGTCGGCCGAGTCGAGAAATTCGCACCGAGCGTCCCAGAAGAACCGGTCGTTGACCTGAAGTTCAAGGAACGCGGCGATGACTCGATAGCTGAGCGTCCGGGGCGACGTCGGAGGCCGCTTACCCCGCAACTCCAAGCCCGCCGCCCGCTCGATGCGCTTCACCACGTCATGAGGGGAAGCGGCCGCGAGCGCTTCATGCCAGGCCACCCGGAGACCCGCTGTCAGCACCTGAATGCTGCCGACACGATTCACAATCATGGATGCGTCGGAGCTGGTCGGGAGTCGGACAGCGAGGCAGTCGTAGGATCCGCCGGCCAGGTGCATCTCGTACACAACGTGGTCCGGGTGCCGCGCGACGAGCTCGGACGCTACCCACCACGACTCCGCGATGACGCGACGATATGCGGGAGCAGGGACGAAGACAGCAGAGTCAGTTGCCGTTGGATAGCTGGCCGCTGCTACGGCTGGATCCGGTGCCACGGTGTCCTCAGCGGTGATCACCTTCACAGGGTGCGCATCCAAGAAGTAGTCCGCTTGCAGATCATCCAGCACGACCTCCATCGGATGATAAGAGTCGACTCGCGACCAGTTCGAGTAGGTGCCCGTCGTCTCCGACTTCATCTCCAACCAACCCGACAGGGTGAAGTGCGCAGGCCGCTTCAAGATCTGGGAGGCACCCTTCCCACGCAGGTGCGCGGTCGCTTCCGGGTAATAGCAGTCGCCCGCTTCGTTCCAGATCCCCACCGGTCCCTGCATGGCGTGATCGGGGATCCACGCGTAGTGCACGGCGTACAGGTTTGAACCGGAATCCTCCGTTGTCGCGTCAGACCCGGTCATGCGGCTCGCTCCTCGGCGTAGCGGGGGGCCATCGACTCCATCTGCTCCATCACGAGCTTGATGGCACCGGGCTGCTTGTCCGGCGGGTAGCCGTACTTCACGAGTAGGCGCTTGATGGAGGATCGCAGCTTGGCGCGCACGTCGTCCCGGACGGTCCAGTCGGTGCGGACGTCGCGACGCATCACGGCCACGAGCTCGCGTGCGATTTGGGCGAGCACGCCCTCACCCTGGACCTCGATCGCCGTTTCGTTCTGGGCCACGGCGTCGTAGAAGGCGAGCTCGTCGTCATTCAGGCGCGGAGTGAAGTGGGCACCTCGGTCTCCCTCTGCCGCGATCTCCTTAGCGAGTTCCACGAGTTCCGCGATGACTTCAGCGGACGTCAGCTGCTGATTTGTGTACTTGTTCATCAGGTCCGCGATCCGCTCTGAGAACGCGCGCTGCCTGACCACGTTGTTCCGCGTCGACCGTGCGGACTCCTTTGTCAGGAGCTGACGCAACGCTTCGATCGCGAGCTGCGGGTTGCGCGCCTGCTGGGTCCTACTGACGAACTCCGCACTCAGGTCGTCGAGGGCCGGTCGGGGCATGCCGGCGGCCTCGTAGATGTCCAACACCCCACCGGTCGTGGTGGCGTTGGCGATCAAAGCGCCGAGTAGCCGCTGAACCTCTTCAGGCACGGGCTCGCCGCGGGATCGCCGATCCTCGGCGTCGTACTTCGCCATCCACACCCGCACCTCCTCGTAGAAGGCGATCTCAGGCCGGCGCTCCTCGAGCTCTTGCGCTCCCGCACCGGAGCTCAATGCCCAAGCGCGGGACAGCTGGCCTGAGTATCGCCGGTAGCGGGAGGCAAGCGTCTCCTCCCCCTCGGCCACTTGATTGCCTGCCGTAGACGGGTTCCGCAGGTAGTTCACCGCCCCCGTGACCGCGTTGAGGAACCGCTTCGGGCCGCCCTTCGCCAGGGTGGCCCTCCAGTCGTAGCCGGCGAGCATGCCCCGTAGTGCGTCGACGAGCTCGACAGTCAGGGCTATGGCGTCATCGACGTTGCGGCCGATCGGCTTCCGCGCCTGGTCCGTCTTCGTGTACTCGCTGAGCGCCTTCGCCAGGTTCTCGGCCAGAGGGGCGTAGGCGACGAGCAGCCCGTCTTCCTTGCCCCGAAACGTGCGATTCACCCGGGCCAGGGTCTGCATGAGCAACGCACCCTTGAGGGGACGGTCGAGATACAGGGTGTGCAGCGGCGGGGAGTCGTAGCCGGTGAGCATCATGTCTTTGACGATGACAAGCTCCAACTCGTCATCCACGCTCTGCAGCCGCTTCTTGATCACCGCGTTGGCGGAGTCGCGCCGTACGTGATCTGACACGGGCGGGGTGTCTGACGCCGATCCCGAGTAGACGACCTTGATGACGCCGCGGTCGAGGTCGTCAGAGTGCCAGTCTGGCCTCAGTGCGACGATGGCGGAGTAGAGGTTGGCGCAGATCTCGCGGGTACCGCCCACGATCATCGCCTTGCCGGGTGCTTCCAGGAACTTCTGCATCTGCGTGCGCCGGTTCTCCCAGTGCGCCACGAGGTCGCGGGCGAGGGCATCGATGCGCTCCGGCGCCCCGTAAACCGCGTTCACCACGGCGACCGATGCTTCGATGCGCGCGCGCTCGACCTCGTCGAGGCCGATCGTGACCTCGTCCGCCGCTTGGTCGAGCTGCTCCTGGGTCACGCCGTCGACGAGGCCTACCTTGATGAGCCGGGGCTCGAAGTACACGGGGACGGTGGCGCCGTCGTCCACTGCGCGGGAGAGGTCGTAGATGTCGATGTAGTTGCCGAACACGTCTCGCGTGTTGCGGTCGTCGAACGAGATCGGGGTGCCGGTGAAGGCGATGAGCGTGGCGTTCGGCAGGGCGTCGCGCAGGTGCCGGGCGTAGCCGTCGAGGTCGTCGTAGTGGCTGCGGTGCGCCTCATCCACAATCACGATGATGTTCCGCCGGTCGGAGAGCAGCGGATGCTCCGCTCCGGCGTCCTTCTCCGCCTTGCTGATCCCGAACTTCTGGAGCGTCGTGAAGTAGATGCCGCCGGTGGTGCGGTTGCCGAGTTCATCGCGCAGCTCGCTGCGCCGGCGCACCTGCCGGGGCTTCTCGGCGAGCAGCAGGCTCTGCGCGAACGTCTCGTACAACTGACCATCGAGCTCGTTGCGGTCGGTGATCACCACGACCGTCGGGTTCCGGAGCTTCGGATGCCGCGACACCAGGTTGGTGTACAGCTCCATCTCCATCGACTTCCCGGAGCCCTGCGTGTGCCACACGACGCCGGCCTTGCCGTTGCTCCCGACGGCCTGCACGGTGCTTCCGACCGCCTTGGTGACGGCGAAGTACTGGTGCGGCTTCGCGATCCGCTTCGCTACGCCGTCCGATCCCTCGTCGAACGCGGTGAAGGAGCGCATCAGCTGCAGGAATCGCTCCTGGTTGTACAGGCCGAGCAGCGCGATCTCCATGCCGGTCGTGGCGTCCCAGTCGTTCTCATCGCCGGGCGCCACCGGAGTGCCGTCGTCGTTGACATTCCACGGCGAGAAGTGGTTGAGCGGTGTGAAAGGCGTGCCGTACTTCGCCAGGATGCCGTCGCTCACCAGCGTGAAGACGCAGAACCGGAACGCCATGGGGAACTCGCGCAGGTAAGTCTGCAGCTGCGCGTGGGCCCCCGCGACGTCCGCGGCAGCACTTCCCGCCCGCTTGAGTTCGACGATGCTCACCGGCATGCCGTTGCAGTAGAGCACGAGGTCGAACCGTCGCCGGTAGTCCCCCCGCACGATCGTGACCTGATTCACCGCGAGCCAGTCGTTCTCATCCGGGTCCGCGCTGATGAGCCGGATGGTGGGGTTGGCCTCGGCGCCGTCGTCACCGATGTAGCTGAGCCGGTATCCGTCGACCAGGAAGGAGTGGACGCGCTGGTTCTCGGTGATCGCATCCTGCGACTTCGGCGACGCGATCTCGGCCGCCGCCTGCTGCAGGTACTGCGCCGGAACGGTGGGGTTGAGCCGCAGCAGCGCCTCGAGGAGGCGTGGGCGGATCAGCAGCTCGTCCCAGCTGTCACGCTCGCCGCTGCCAAGTGCGATTTGCTCGCCAGACAACGGCCGCCAGCCCAGAGGCTCGGCGAGCAGGTCGAGCGCGACTTGCTCCCAATCAGCCTCAGAGAATCCGATCCTCACAGCACTCCCTCCACCGCTTTCTCGGCGTCCTTTACGCGCAGCCTCCCCGACACGAGCTGGGGCAGCAGCGCATCACGTGTCGCGGCCAGTGCTTTGTTCTCCAAAACCGATGAGGTGACAACCTCCAGCAGAGGAGACACCTTGCAATCAATTTCTGATACTTGGATGGGCGTGAGCGCCGGAACGTCGAGATGGTCGAACGTGCTCATGGTGATTGTGTCGAAAACTGATCCGTGCGCGAGAGATCTTGCCTTTTTGGCCGATCGGAGGATCGAGAGGTACAGAATGGCGGCCGGAAGGACCCCCGGCTCGAACCCGTAGCATGACTGATTGAACGAAGCGGGCACGGCCAGTCGCGCGACCCTGCCAACCGTTCCCCGTGCCGTCAGAATGACACCTCCCTTAGACAGCGGTTTCGCTTTGGTGGAATCAACCGCAATATCGCTTATCTTCTCCTCCGTGTCGATGATTACGCCGTCGTCCGCGCCGGTCACGTCTCTCGCGGACGCCCACAGACGTTGTCCGCTCCAGAAATCGGGCCTGGCCCGGGATGGCGTTCCGCCGAGTATCGGGGACAGGACGGCGCTCATGGGCTGGACTGGCGTCAAGGCCACTGCCTCGTCGTAAATGAGGCCGGAGAGTTGTGTTGCGATCTCGGCGGTCTTCGTGTTGGCGGCGATCCTGTCGTCGAGCGCACCTAGCACCTCAGCGATCGCTCGCTGCTGCGGCAAGGGAGGAAGGGTGATGGCCCAATGTGGCATCGTGGACAGCGCGATGCGATTCACTGTTGCGCCTTGGACGGTGTTCTTTTCGATGAGTCGTCGAAATATGGGGCTTAGGTATAGGTACAGCAGGAACCTCGGCTCCACTAGTTTCCTATCAGGGCGAAGGAGCGCCATTCGCCGGCCCAGACATGCCTGGATTCCTTCCGGCATCAAAGCTGCGTCCCCGAGCCGGGTCTCATACGAAAACAAGAGATCTCCCGCGTTGGGCGTGACTCGTCTGGTCCATCGGGTAAAGTCCTCGTCCGAAACGTGATCGGAGAGAGAGAGATCGAGCCGCCCGTTCACCAGGCTGGAGATGTTCAGAAAGTACGGGCCGGAATCCGTCCTGGTTGGGGTGGCGTGCGGGCCGTCGAAGAACTCGCCAATATCAGAGAGCGCGTACTTGATCCATTCGCTCAAGACACCCTCCGAAGCTGCTCGCGCACAACCGCCGCCAGGCGCTCGGACTCGTCGAACTGGGCGAAGAGCTGCACGCGGAGGCGGGCGATCTTGTCCTCGATTGGTTCAGCGTCGTCCTCCGGATCTGCGGCGCCGACGTAGCGGCCCGGAGTGAGGGCGTAGTCCGCTGCTTTGATCTCCTCTAAGTTCGCGGAGTAGGCGAAGCCGGCCTCATCCGCGTACGTCCGTCGCTTCCCCTCGACGAGCTCTGGAACGGCGTCCACCGCGGCGGTTCCGCGCCAAGCGTGGTACGTGCCCGCGATCTTGGCGATGTCCTCGTTTGAGAGGGCGCGCTCCGCGCGGTCCACCATGTGACCTAGGTTGCGGGCGTCGATGAACAGCACCTGGCCGGTGCGGTCGGCGCTGCCGTGCTCCCCTGCGGTCTTGTCCTTTGCGAAGAACCACACGCAGACGGGGATGCCAGTGCTGCGGAAAAGCTGTGTGGGCAACGCGACCATGCACGAGACGAGGTCCGCCTCGACGAGCTGCGCCCGGATGTCGCCCTCGCCGCCGGAGTTCGACGACATGGAGCCGTTCGCCATCACGACGCCGGCGCTACCGCCGGGCGCGAGCTTGGAGAGAATGTGCTGGATCCAGGCGTAATTCGCGTTGTTGGCCGGCGGGACGCCGTACTTCCAGCGGGGGTCGCTCTCGCTGCGCGCCCAGTCCTTGATGTTGAACGGCGGGTTCGCCATGACGAAGTCGGCCTGCATGTCCGGGTGCTGATCCCGGGCGAACGTGTCCCCCCATCGGCTGGCGAGATTGCCGTTCAGCCCGTGAATGGCGAGGTTCATCTTCGCCATTCGCCAGGTGCGCTCGTTGAGTTCCTGGCCGTAGACGGAGATGTTCGAGCCCTCCTTGTTGTGGGCCTCGAGGAACTTCTCGGTCTGCACAAACATGCCCCCGGATCCGCAACACGGGTCGTACACGCGGCCGTGCGTCGGCTCCAGGACCTCAACGAGCACCCGAACCACGCCGGCCGGCGTGTAGAACTCGCCGCCGCGCTTGCCCTCGGCTCGGGCGAACTTCTCCAGAAAATACTCGTAGACCTCACCAAGGATGTCGCGGGCGCGCTTCGCTCCCTGGCCCGTGAACCGGGCGGAGTTGAGGAGGTCCAGCAGCTCGCCCAGGCGACGCTGGTCCACGTTGTCGCGGTTGTAGATGCGGGGCAGGGTGCCGGAGAGCGACGGGTTGTCCGCGGCGATCTGGTCCATCGCCTCGTCGATGAGCAAGCCGACCGACTTCGGCGGCTCCCCTCCTACGGCCTGGATGCCCTTCGCGTTCTCCGCCAGGTACGCCCACCGTGCGCTAGGCCCGACCCAGAACACGCCGCGGCCGGTGTACTCGTCCACGTCATCGATGAGCTGAGCGATCTGGTCCTCGTTCAGGCCCTCCGCCTCGAGCTCGGAGCGGATCTGCTCGCGCCGCTCGTCGAACGCGTCCGACACGTACTTGAGGAACACCAGTCCCAGGATGATGTTCTTGTATTGGGACGCGTCCATGGATCCTCGGAGCTTGTCCGCGGCCTTCCAGAGCGTGTCCTTCAGCTCCTTCATGGTGGAGGGCGCCGCGGCAACCTTGGGCTTGGGAGGCACTAGATGGATCCTTTCATCGGGGACTCGGGCACGGATGGCCCGGAAGTTGTGGCGGAATCACTGGTTGAGATCAAGAGGTCACCGCGAGTGACACCGGTGGTGAACACGTCGGTGAGTTGATCGAGGGTGGACAGCCGGTGGAGGAGTTCCGCTCGCTCATTGTGCAGCCTGGTGAGCGCAGCTTCGAACGATGGGCGCTGCTGCGGGGGCACCCTGCGCAGGTTCCATCGCCGCCACTGCTTGTCCCGGGGCGGGAGGGCGTTGATGTCGGCGGCCAGCACGTCCGAGACGAGACCGTCCGGGTCGCTGCGATCGATCCGGAGGATGCGGGCAGGGTGTGTCACCACCGAGGTGCCGTCCCGGTCGACCATCGCTGCCGGCTGCGGAGACGTACAGAACACGACGTCGCCCGGCTCGGTCAGCCGCCCTGCCGGATAGGCACTCGCGAAACGCAGTCGATCGACGACGCGAGCTCCGAGTGCCACGACGCCGCGCACCTCGTCAGGACCGATCACGCGTATTCCGGATGCGGCCGCTCCGTCGAGCAGGTCGTCTGGCTCAATCCGATTGCCCGGAAGGTACCGCAGGTTGCGATCGGCGATAAGGTTCTGCACAGACGCGGTTCCCCGGTGCTGACCGGAGCCCGCTGGCGACACTGTGACGGCGATGTCGAGCGGGTGTGGTGTCGTTCCGGCATCCAGCTCGGCGAGCAGTTGCTCCGCTCGCATCGCAAGCTCCGCGGTGAGTGTCCGTCGAGCCACGGAAGCCGGTGTGGACTGCGCGACGAGGGACGCTCGGGACGCGAGAAGCGTGCTCGTGAGCACGACTCGGGCGAAGCGAAAGGCGTGGGCGCGGACGGCGGCGGCGCTCCCGAGCCCCGCGACCAGGTCGGTGACAAGGTCCTCAGTGACGCCATCGTCGAGGGTCATACCGGTGAGGTCAGCGACGAGCGTCCACCGGGCAGCGATCTCAACGGTCGGATGCGCGGCGCCGAGCACCCACAGGGCCAACGGTTGCTGGGGCTTCCGCGGGATGAGCCCAGCGGGCAGCCGGACGATCGCCCGAATGCGACCGGTTCTCAGGATCACCGAACGCGCGTGTTCTGCCTCCGGCTGGGACAGTGCGTCCACAAGCACCGTCGCGGGTGCCAACACCAGACCCGCTTGATCGTCGGACATCTGCAGCACGACGTTGTCGATTAGCGCGAGCATCCCTTCCGTACTTATGCCCGGAACCGATGCGGCCGGAAGAGTGACGACGTGCAGGGCGCTACCGTTCGCGCTGAAGGCACCGTTCGAGTCCACCGGGAGAGGCGCGCGCGGGATGCCATGAACCAGGAGTCGGCGTCGCGTCAGACGGACAGACGTGGTGTCACCGTCGGCGGCGAGAACGGGCAGCACGGCGAAATCGTCACGCGACTCCGCGATCGCATGCAGGGCATCGCCGGAGCTGCCAGTGGGATCGACTAGAACCGGCGCGGGGGGCAGAGTCTCCGCGATGGTATTCGCAGCCTGGGCGAGCAGCCGCAGCGCGGGCGGCTCGGGGGCGGCGTCGCTCAGGCCCCGGATGCCATGCTTGAACCTGTCGTTCAAGAGCTTCTCGAACGCCGGCCCCTCGCTATAGGCGGCCTCGATGAGGGCGTCGGTGTATGCCACGTAGGCCTGTATCGCCGCTGGCTCGATCGCCTCGATCTCCCGGAGAAGCAGTTCGTCGTCGGGATCGTTCTCGTCGGCCGCGTCGACGATCTCGGCCTGGTCCAATGAAGTCAGCGGCACACCGAGCATGCTTCGGAGGGCGAGCAAGGCGGTGATCGCTTCGAGGGTCGCTGCGCCGCCCACGGAGCGGTCGAAGGCCAGGTTGGCCGCTGCGTCAGCCGCGGCGTCGGGGTTGTTGCCGCGACCGGTCATGCTTAGCCATTCGGCGATGGAACCAGCATCGAACAGCTCCACTCCCCCTTCCTCCGCGACGGGAGGCGGGAACGGTGTGTCACTGCGTGACGCTCTGGTGCGCCACACAGACACGACCGGCCTCTTCACGCGCGCGAGGCTCGCGACGTCGGAGAGCGTCATCAGTAGCGCGTTGTCACTCACTCGTCCCTCCTTCCTCACGTGGTGAATTCACCCTAAGGGGACAGGGAGTTATTTCAGCGAAGACAACCGATAAGGGGGCTTATCGGGCTCTCGCGCTGCAAGAGCAGACCGCGCCCATACGTTCTGAGAGGACCGGAGCTACCCGAGCCGGTCAAGCAGGCGGGGGCCGAGCCCTAACTCACCGATGGCCCCCGCCTGCGCACTCCTACTTTTCCCCCGTGGTCATCGAGGCGTCCCGCTCAGGACTCCGGAGCCGCCTCGGCCTTTCGACCACCCCACTTGTGCACGACAACCACCACCTCACGAAAAGGACCACTGATGACATACACCGATGACGCCCGGCCACAGAAAGAGGGCACTCCTGAGCAACGCAGGGAGCATCAGTCTCCGACGCTGGATCAGCCCCACTACCTCCCGCTCCCCCGCGACACCGCCAACCAGACCCCGGAGAAGTCATTTGTCGTCACCTGGCTCTTCGCCTGGCTACTCGGATTCCTCGGCGCCGATCGGTTCTACCTCGGGAAAGTCGGCACCGCGGTGCTCAAGCTGGTCACCTTCGCAGGATTCGGCGTCTGGTGGCTCGTAGACCTCATCCTTGTTCTGGCCGGGGCCCAGCGCGACAACCGCGGCAACCGACTGGCGGGGTACGACGCACAGCGCAAGGTGGCCTGGATCGTGACGGGTGCGATCCTGGCTCTGTCGCTGGTCTTCTCCGGTGTGACGGGCGGCTCAGCTGTAAATCGTCCGGCCGCATCGTCGTCCGACGTCACCTCGGAAGCGTCGACGGATGCATCCAACACCGAAGACTCTGCGCGCGAGCAACCGCAGGATGCGGCGTCACCCGAGAACGAGCCTGAAGAGCCGTCCGCCCAGTCGTGGGCCGACAACCAGTTCGGGAGTTTCGCGCCCCTCACTCAGTCGGGGACCGGCGACAACGTCATCACGCTGCCGAAGGGTGTGACCGCCGGCATCATCACAGCAACCCATGACGGTTCGAGCAACTTCGTGATCAACGTCCTCGACGCGGCCAACCAGTCAACCGCTGACCTGCTGGTCAACACCATTGGCACCTACACGGGCACGACCGCGTACGGACTCACCGCCCCGGGAGACGGGGTATCCCTCCAGATCACAGCCGACGGCAACTGGAGCTTTACGCTTTCCCCGATCTCGGCAGCCCCGGCACTCGTTGATGCCGGGACGGGTGACGCAGTGTTCCTGTACACCGGCCCCGCCGGGCCGCTGACGGCCTCACACTCAGGCGAGAGCAACTTCGTCGTGACCGAGGAGACCGGAGAGTCCTTCCGCTTCGGACTGCTCATCAACGAAATCGGCGCCTACACCGGCACCGTCCCGATGAGCGCCGGCCCATCCGTCGTCACGGTCCGTGCCGACGGAGCGTGGACCCTACAGGCGGGATGACGCACCAACTGAATCCGTGGCCCTCGCCGAAGCCTGGTAACGATGCTCTCGACACCCAACACGGGCATTCCTATCTGTTGCGACTCCAGATCCTCAGAACTAGACCCTGCAGACATCCACGTAGCCGGTCAGTTCAAGCCTAAGGGGTCGGCGCCGTGCCAGAAAGCCGAGCACCAGGCCGCCCTCACCCGCTCAGAGTAAGGCCAGGATTGGGTGTGTCCGGGCGCCCGTCGGTGCTTTCGCCGTCGATGAGCTCGCTGAGTTCCACCCCGAGCTGATAGCCAGGGTTGCTCAGCGGCGGGTCGACGAGAGGCCCCGCATCGCGCCCCTGGCAGCTTTCGGCTCGTCGTGTTCGCTGCTCATGGTTGCCCGACGCCGCTCCCGTGCTTCATAGCTCCGGACGCTCAGCAACCGGAACAGAGTCAGCGGCCCCGCGACGAGGAACTTCAGCGCATCCCAAAGGAAAAGCAGCGCCAAGATGCTCAGCCAGCCCGAGCCGCCTGCGTCGGTGCGGCCGACGCAGAGCGCCGCAGCCAGTGTGTACGGGACGGCAAGCAGCATCGCTGGGACGCCCCACTTGAGGCCGGGGCGAGTGTGGATGGCGTTGAGCACGATGTTCGTCGGCAGGAACCGCCGCACCGTGTAGTACGAGCGCGCGGTGACGCCCAAGATGAATCCGAACATGCTGCAGCCTTCCTGAGTTCGGCAACAAGAACCTGGAAGGACTGCCTCGGGAGGTAGTCACGTCATCGCGACGAGCGATGGCGCGTATGAAATTGCCTCGGCAGCACTCTAGAGCTGGATGCCGACCGGCGAAAGGCCCGATCGCGCGCGCGTAAATTGCTCGACGACGGACTGGGCTCGCGAGATACTTCGGGCTTCATTGAGCGCGGCCACGGCGCGGGCCGCGTCGAGGACCTGTGAATCGGATCGCGGTGTGGAGCCGAGCGGCCTCGAACTGATGATGCCGTACCGGTCGCGATATGCGGCGACGGTGCACGCGCGTGAGCGCCAGACTGCGGCTGCGGGCCCCCTCGGTGGCGCTCCGAGGGCTGTTGCCCAGGTCTCCTTCGATTGAAGGGCTGCATCAAGGAGAGTTGAGGCGCGTGCCTCGATCAGTTGCTCCCGCTCGACGAGGGCTCGGTGCATATCGGCATCCATGGGACCGACTGCCTTCGGGATGAGGCCTGCGACCAGGTGTCCACTCTGTCTTGCGCGAGTCCCGTTGCTAGCGCGCTGAGCGACGACGGCTGTGACCCTGCTACTGAGCACTGCGGCGATGTCCCGAGCGCCCACGAATTCTCGGCTGGCGACCACGCTGGGGATCAGGCGCTGCAGGTCGAAGCCGTTGGCCCCTGCGCGTCTGAACTCGCCGGTGAGAGGCCCGAAGTCATCCGAATCGATGACGGCCTTGGCCTGCTTGTCGGTGAGTCCGCTGTCGCACACCAGGCCTACCCATCGGTCGTGTTGTGCGGCCGCGGCAATGGTTTCGTATTCTGCCGCGAGTTGAGCGACGGATCCCCACGCGTCCTGTTCTACGGCGATGGTCTCGTGGGCCGACAGTTCGGCTCCGACGTGCTGCAGGACTCCGTAGAGAATTGAGTTCGCCGATAGTGGCGTGTCTCCGGGGCGTGGGCCGACGTGGGCGGCATCGGGACGGTCGACCGCGACGTAGGCAGTGTTCGATTCGCGTCCGCGGCTCATCGCGACGTAGAGGTTCTCCCTCGTCATCCCGGGCGCGACCACGACGTGTGCCGTATCTGTCGTGATGCCTTGTGCTCGATGCGAGGTGACCGCATAGCCCAGCTCGAGGTGCCGCTTGACGTATTCGGCGGGAAGCCGGACCGCGCTCCCCCATCGATGTCCCTGCCTGCGAACCTCGAGCGAACCGTTGCGTCGTGTCGCAATCACTACCCAGCGGTCACCGTTGCGGACCCAGTGGCGGCCCGCTTGCAGCGAGCGGTCGTTGCGCCTCGTGATTACCGTGTCCCCTACTGCAGCTCGGGCGCCGTCGTGAAGTGCCACTTCTCGGAGCGCGTAGATGCGCCCTTCCAGGATCAGCTCGTTTCGTGCTCGTTGATTCAGGGAGGTGACCGCCTCGTTTGAATCACTGATCAGGACCGTCGTCTTGCCGGCTCGGGCATCGGCGCGCCAGGCATCGAAAGCAGCATTCGCCATCTCCTCGCTGCTGCCGTCGCGGATGCGGTCGTGCTTGAGGTACAGGTCGATTGCCTCCGGATCGCCCTGACGAAGTTCGAGGGTCGCGGTTCGCTCCCATGCATGCACGAAACGGTGAAGGTCGACCAGCTCGGGAGGGTCCACGCGGTCGTCTACCAGCATTGAGAAGGCGCCTCCCGCATCGATGGATTGCAATTGCGCCTGATCGCCGACGAGGACTACCTTCGCACCGACAGCAGCGGCAAGCGCGGTGATGCGGTCCAAGAGCAGCGTGCTCGCCAGTGACGCTTCGTCGATAATCACGAGTTGCGAGGGCCGGAAAGACCCTCCGTAAGTCAGGTGGTCTTTGGGCTTGCCCGCACTTCGACAAGTTCTCGGTCTCGATACCGAGGTCTTCTGCAAGTACCTGGGCTGCGGCAGCGGAGGGGGCGAGGCCGATGACGGAGCCTGCACCGTTGGCAAGCTCCCATGCGTGCCGCAGCGTGTTCATGGTGGTCGTCTTACCTGCACCTGCCGGTCCGACCAGTAGGTCAAGGATGCGTCCCGAACGGGCGATCATCTCGAGCGCGGCGAGTTGGTCCTCGCCCAGGACTCCCCCGCCTGGCAGTTGCGCTCGGGTAGCCGATTGAAGGGCCGCCGGAGCAAGCTTCGGCCCGGATTCATCTTTGCCTCGCTCGAGCAGGCGAGCTTCCCCCCGAAGCAATTCCGCCGAAGTGTACGTGGTGATGTGTCGAGGACGGAAGACGGAAGTGCCGTCGTTCCGCTGAAACGCCCGAGGACTAGAGGCGAACTCGGGCGGCGTGATACGGATTGACGCGATTTCCGCAGCCTGTACGACGAGGCCGACGACCGCTTCCCGATCAGTTGCCGAGGCGAATCGGAATGACACCGTTTGACGGGCCGCCTCGGCGGCGAGGTTCCAGTGCCGCCACGTGGAACGCTTCTCGCTGACCGCGGACATCACGCTCAGGCCGAGAGCGTCAATCGTGCCCCGTGAAAGCTGCTCGGCAGTCAACACCAACGAAGGACCCGTTGAGGACGCGACACTCGCCCAGTTCGTAGCGTCATGTCCCAGCACAGCCGCGGCCCGTCCGCGCCACTCTGCGTTGAGTTCCGCCAGAGATCGCACCTCTTTCGCGGGCCGGGTGGAGAGGGTGGCCTGAGCGCGCAGTTTCATGATCGTCGCCGGATTGGGCCGACGACCATGCACGGCCACGTAGGCGTCGATGAGACTGTCAGTAGCGCGATCGATGTGCCGCGATCGCGTCGAGAACTCGGCAACAAGCGCCTCGGGAACAGACTCGATGGCCCACGCGGGATGGCGGTCCCGTCCGCGCTCTCGGCGCTCCCATCGCACGCCGAGAGCACGGGTCAGGGCATCGGCGAACAACGCTTCATGTAACTCAGAGAGCGCAACTACGGCTGCATGCATCGGGCGACCATCAAGGGAGCGCCACTTGCCATCGATCGCCGTCTGCACCTTGTTGCTGATGACGACATGCGTGTGCAGGTGCGGGTCCCCAGCCCGACTGTCGAAGTGATCGAACGCGGTCGCGATCAGGCCTGTCACCTCCACTCGCGCGACAGCGCCGTCCCCTGCATCCCAACCCGTTCGGGTCGCGGCTACTTCTGGCTCGATGAAGGCAAGTGCCGCGGCGACCGCTTCGTGATGTGCATTCGCGATGCACGCCTGCGTCGGCATATCGGCGATGCCCCAGAGGACACTCGCTGACTTCGGGATCGAGAAAGTGAGGTCGTAGCCGGCCACCGCGCGCCTCCGGTGATGCTCCTCCTCGACATCCGGGCGCGGCACCACCCCTACCACCTGCTTCGACCCGTCCAATTCTGTGGCGAGTTCCCCGCGGTCACCGTGCGGCCGGCTTTCGCGACGGTACGCGGGGTATGCACGCCCAAGTGGCACACCGATGACCGGATCCCGCCCGGAACCAATCAAGAACTGCAGCTGCTGCTCCGTGACCTCGTCGCCTTCCAAGATCACACCCGAGCTCAGCCCGGGAAGCCCGCTTCCCATCCATCGCCCGGGCGGCGTGCCCTTCGCGCTGTAGTAGCGCGTCAGCGGTGTGGATAGGGATCGCTCGCCGTCGCCAGCAGCGACGGTGCGCAGCAGGTACCGGAAGCCATCGCCTGCACTCATCACCCGCATCGACACCGCCACCGCGCCACCTCCGCCTATGGGCAGAAGGTGCGCCGCCTCGATCTGCAAGAGGCGTGGGATCTTTGTGTTCTGCGACACAAGGTCGGCGCTCGACCTCGTCAGACCGAAGGACGCCGCCCCTTGTACACGACCTTGTTCTGTTGTTGATGCGCCGGGGTGGCGAACCACCTCGTGTCGGCTGTTGCGATCGAGGCAACCAGAGCTTGACGTTGTCGCGGGCGGGCCATACTGGGACTTACGGTCCACGGACACCGCGGGCCTCGCGCCTCGTTTGAGAACGACCGAACGTTCCAGTCCGCGACCGGCTTTCGGTGCGGCCTGCGGCTTGACCTGCCGCGAACACTGCCACTCGCTCCGGATGAGCGAAGCATGAGTGTCGGTAACAGATCGGGCTTGCGCGCCAGCAGGTCACGTCTGCCAGAGTGAAGCCGCCGATGAAGCCCGACCCGCTAGCGTGTGGCTTGTGCTGCAAGAACACATTTGGTCTGATGAGCCGATCACGTCACCGGGCGAAGACGTTCTTCAGAGATTACGCTTCGCTACGGTCATCGCGTCTCGGATTACCGCCATCAATCTGGGCCAAGACAGCACCGTCTTCGGTGTTGTCGGGCCCTGGGGCGCGGGGAAGACATCGATACTCAACATGGTGCGGGGCCAGCTGGACGACTCATGGCGGGTGTCGGACTTCTCACCGTGGTCCGCACCAGATCCTCAGGGCCTAGCGATGGAGTTCCTCGCCGCGGTCACCGCGGCTGTCGGGTCTAAACGCAGGCAGAGTCGTGAAGTTCGCGCCGCTGTCAAGAAGTACGCGAAGCTTGGGACGCCCTTTTTGGCCATGGTTCCCGTCGTGGGCGGATTCGCAAGCGGTGTGGCTGACCGCGGACTTGACTTGCTCGATCAGGGTGCATCTTGGCGTAGGGAATTCGATGCGCTGGCGAAGGTCACGAAGGACCTCGATTACTCGATTCTGCTCGTCGCAGACGACATCGATCGACTCGACTCCGTGGAGCTCATGACGTTCTTGAAGGTTGTTCGTCTGCTTGGACGACTGCCGAACGTTCATTATTTGATCGCTTACGATCAGGGCACCATCGAGCAGTTGCTGGCGTCTCAGGGGATTGAGGGACGCCATGGGAGCTTTATGGAGAAGATTGTTCAGTATCCATTCGAGCTGCCGCGCTTGTCTCGAGCCGTTGTTCGCCGCCGACTCGCGGACACATTCGAGACGGTGCTCGGCCCCGCTGCTGCCCAAGCCACGGCGACAAGCGCGCGAGCGAGTGAACTGATAGCCCATCTGACTCCTGCAATGCTAACCCCAAGATCCGTCACGCGATACTGTGAGCAATTACTCGCGTACGCGTCCGCGGTCTCGTTCGACGAGATTGATGCAATTGACTTCGCCGCGGTAACGTACCTGCGCGTCGCCCACCACGATCTGTTCGACCAGCTTCCTAACTGGGAGGAAGAACTCCGGAGCGGCAAGCGAGCGAGCCTACTTAGTTCAAGTGCCCAGGCTATTGACGAGAACGGCTGGCGCAACAGGCTGGCAGAGATCGTCCCTCAGCCCGAGGTGAGTACCGTGCTAGGAATCCTCAGCATGATGTTCTCGGGCGTTCCGCTCCTTGGTGTTCCACGCTGGCAGTTTCACGATCGGTCTATCAACAGCGAGCGCTACTTTGAGCGGTACTTCCTCTTGCGCGTCTCGGAATCGGATGTATCCGATGCGCTTGTGGACGAGATTTTGAAACAATTCGAATCAAGTTCGACTTCCGGTGGGGCGGCGAGTGAGCTTAGTTCGATCCTCGACGACCCCGCTGACGAGCGTGCTGCATCTGCTCTCGAGAAGCTGATCGAGCGCCGAGCCGGAAGCGAGCGAGCGCTCCCCGAATTGACAAGCTACTTGATCGCGCGTTTGCGCCTCCCGCTCGTCGAGGACAGCTACGCATCGTCGGGAACAATTCTTTGGCGCCTCGCCGAGAAAGAGCTGGGACGCAGCCTGGCCGCCGGCGAACTCGATGCCGAGAGTTTGCTCGATGCGATTGGCCTCGAGAACACAATGCGTTTTCTTTTCAGTATCCACAGAGACTATGGCGTGCGCCGGGAAACCAAGAACCAAATTCTTGGCAAATTTGCTAGCGCGATGCGTCAGTTCCTTCACGAGGACATCGAAGGATCCATTAGGCAGGGAAGAATCCGGGCGCTGGTCTCATACTTCAAACAGATCGAGGGAGAGAAATCAGTCGCCGGACTCGCCGCTCCGTTCCTAACGGCCTACCCCGAGCGAGGAATCGATCTTGCACGTGGATTCGTGCAAGTGGAGCGGTGGGTGGGCACTAATGGGGCGTCACCTGAACTCGCATTCGATGAGGGAGGGTATCTACTTGTCACAACCTCCGAGAGCCGCATACGAGCGGCCGATCATCTCCCAGTCGTGCCAGATCTGTCGGACATTGACCCTGAGGACATCGAAGACAACAATCAGCAGTTGTTCGCTGCGGCATGGGCCACTCGTGTGGCCATGCGGGACAGGCAGCCCGCGAGCGAGAGTCACTCAGATTCGGATCCGAACCAGTGAGCTGGTGCCTCAGCAGCCCACTGGTTGAGAGATTCAGATGGGATCCCGAAGTAATTGAGGATCGTCAACGCCGCTTTGTATAGGGCGACGCACCCCAGCCGCACTTGAAAGTCCACTACCCTGGGAATTGCGGGGTATGACCAGATAGTGACGCCGTTGTCTTTCGAGACGGTCGACTGCAATGCGAGCGAGATCACCGATGGGTGGGAGTTGTCGGATAGGACGTCGTAAATCGCATCACCCTTGGAGAGGTTGAGCGTGAGGAAGAGCTTGGCGGCCTTCCCAAGAGGCGCCATCGTCTCGCCGCCGATCACCCAGTCATTGATCTGCTCCGGACTCTCCATCGGCGTGTAGACGTCGTTGAAAAGTCCCGTGATGCGCTCCAGTAGCTCGTCTCGAGTCCTCTTGAACTCATTTGCTTGAGCGGGGTTCCACCTCCCGGCCGTGTACCTCTGGCGCTGCAGCGCCGACAGCTGCTCGAGCAGCGCCCGCGCCACGCGGCGCGCGCCGGCGTCCTCCTCGGGAAACGGTTCGAGCAGCCATGCCACCCTTCCGGCGTACTCAATCTCCGCCCGCACCAACGGCCAAATAGCGAGGATGATGGGTGGCCGAGCGCGCAGTTGCGTTGCCACGGACTGCAGCAGCAGCACAATGGCGTCTACCATCTGCCCCGACATCTGCTTGTGCGCGTGCTCGAGGTTCGCTGGCACCCCCTGGGGGAACGTCTTGAGAACGTCCGCGACCTCAACGGCGGCCTGAGAGCCGGGCGCTGCGCCGCCAGCGAAGAGCGCGGCGTCATGGTGCCACGCCTCGACAAGGGCCTCGCAGAGATCCGCGAGCTTGTCCGGGCCTAAATCGCCTTCATCGCTTGCCGCCACTCGTTCGTTCTGCATGGTGTTCACGAGTCCCCATTGTGCCTCAGTTGTCGAGATCGCGGGTGAAATGTCTATCAATACCGTAGCGGCAAATTCGCGCCGGAGAACTCCACACAGAGCGCCTTAGATCGCCACCATTTGTCGCGTGCGATTGACAGTCAGGGCCGAAACCACGAGACCGCATAAGTCGGGTCCCAGCAAATCGCTGCGTTGATCTGGTGAGTTGTGATCGCCTGTTGTGGCCAGCGTACAGACCGCGGTGACGGCCGACTCGTCACTATATTCACCGGATCGTTGATGCTCCTCGCTGCCGCGCTCCCCGTCGTTAGGTTCGACCAGCCGACGCTACGGGTGCCGTTGCTGGGCCTCTCGCAATACCTGTCCTGTGGAGGCGTATATTCGGTTCGCGTGGGGTAGGAGCGGAGTCTGCTGACCCGAAGTGGAGCCTGGGGACCGAACGCGCGGAGCGGAAGGGCCACGTAAGGACCAGTCAACGAGGCTGAAGGCGCCTGAGGCTCGTACGCCGGCTGCCTCCGCTATGAAGCGGAGCTCGGTGAGGACAGCCAGGACGTCAAGGCGGACTGGAACAGCTCGGGATCAGCGTTCGCTTCCCATCCGTGCGGAGCACGGGCGGTTTCCACCAGGGTCACACTGGGATGCGCGACCGCGAACTCTTTCGCGAGTTGGAAAGGGATCTCGTCGTCGCCTTGAGAGTGCACGACCAAAGTTGGGACACTCAGGTTGTATCCCCCGCTCCAGTCCAGGCGACGGAAGTCGAGCGGGGCTGGCATCCCGATGATCTTGCTGCCGACCTGAGATCCCAGTGCCCAGGTAACAAGCGGGCCAACGAACTTCGGCAAACCGGCGCGCTCTGAACCATGTTGCACGATGCGGCTCCAGTTGGTCGCCGGAGCTACGAGCACGAGTCGCTCGAAGGCCTCGGGCTCTCGGCGCAGCAACTCGAGTGCGACCCCTGCACCCATTGACCACGCCACGACGTACACCGCCGGTGCGCCGCGCGACCGTGCGAACTCAACTGCGTCGGCCAGGTCGCTCCACTCGCGCTGACCAAGGTAGGAGACAGGGGCGACGGGCCCATCCCCGGCGCCACGGTAGGTGATTACGAGCGATGTCAGCCCGGCGCGCTTGGCCACTTCGACGGAGCGAAGGGTCACCAGCCGGGACGTGCGGATCCCTTGGACGTGGATGACCCATGGCGGGTCTGGCTGTGAACCGCGGAAGAGCCACGCCGGCGCAGCTGTGCCGTCGCGGAGTGGGATGGCGGTGTCTTCCCACGCCGGGTCGATCTCTGACGGGCTGTGCATGAGGTGTCCGGTCCACTGCGCCTTGAATGGCTCGGTCGGAACCGCGGCCGTTCCCTTCACGAGTCGGCGGACCACTCGTTGCTCGTCCGAATGCTCGACGTCGCCGACGAGGGCATGGTGCTCGAAGTTCTTTCCGAACCAGAGCCCGTAGTTGCCGGGAGCCATCGTAAGGGTGCTTCGAGGCAACTCGATTGTCTCGCCGACGCGGCGTGCGACTACCACCTGCCGACGCGGTGCTACCCCGACTACTCGTAGAGCGAGCTTCCGGATGAACCATGCGGCTGGCCCAACCACGAGGGTGAGCCCGGAGACTACGACGACGGCGGGGATCACGCGGCCGCTTCCTTCGGTTCGACGCTCGTCATTCTGAGTACGGTTGGCGCCTTCATCTGCCGATCGAGCACCTCCGCGGCTGCTCGCAGCAGCACTCGCTCCCTTGCGGTCAGCGGCTGGCTGTTCGCGATGTCGGTGAGCCGGACCGCAAGTCGGTACGCCTCATGCACGGGATCCTCATCGGGGATGGCGGCGAGCGTCATGCCGCGACCGACATTCGCGCGCTTGAGGAGTCGACCGAGGGCGGCATGCACCGGCCTCCGGATCGCCCGAGCCATCGCGAAAACGATGATCCCGGAACAGACGAGCACCACTCCCCCATAGAACGGGATCGTGAACAGGTTCCCGACGAACTCGACGGCAGGAGTCTGGCCCTGCCGTGCGACGCGGAGCGTGAGGTAGACGATTTCGACGAGGCTCGCGGCGATGATCGCCCACGCCCCGACGCGGATCAGCACGTAGGGGCGGGGGGTACGCCTTTGAATGCCCGCGAGCATGCGGATCATGATGACCACCACCCACGCCATGTAGATCGACGCATACGCCCAAAGGCCCAACTGGGCGGCATGCTCCTTCACGAAGTCGCCGGACGTTGGGCCACGGTCAGGGATCAGGAAGAAGGGGATGGTGAAGGAGACGAGCATTGCGGGCAGCTCCCAGAGGCTCCGCCTGTGGAAGCGCGTCCCGTCCAGAGTGCGCGAAGCCTGCATGACGAACCAGAACACTGTCGTCGCCAGCAGGTTTTGCACGAGGTTCACGACATTGGAACCACCGAGCCACCCGTCGACGACCGGGATGGAAACAACCACGCCCACCATGAAGACGGCCCCTAGGCCGGCCATCGTCGCGAACCAGGTCAAGCGGCTGGAGGGTTCCCGAACCGCCGAAGGCAGTCGCATCAACGTGAGTGCCAGCAGCGCCAGAAACGCGACCGTCTCGATCCGAATGTGCACTATCCGAACACCGCCTCATCGCGGCCGTGGCGGGGGCGGAGCACGAGACGAGAGAGCATTTGCGAGAGCTTCTCGGCCTCAGCTTCCATCACAAGCTCGGTATCGCCGAAGTCGAGGTCGGCCTCGAAGTCGGGCGTCGCTATGCCTCGTGCCAGCACTGTCTGCCCCGCTCGCGCGTGGTCTTGGCCAGGGTGCTTGATCGGAAGCGTCCCGCATCCGGCGTGCTCGAACACCACGTGCGACAGTTCGTGAAGCACCGTGTGGAACTGGTACCACCGAGGATCCGATTTCCGCACCAGGATTTTCGCCGAGTCGGAGGCGAGCAGCACCAGTCCTGTGATGTTCTCCCAGTCACTGTCGCCGACCGGCTCGACGTCGATTCGCTTGCCGGTGACGGCCGCTACGTGGCGGACGATATCGGCGAGCTCCACGTCCGAGGGGAGCTTCAAGCGTTCGAGCTGCGCCTCGGCGCGACTGCGTAATTCACGCTGGTTCCGCGAAGGGATGTAGGTCATGGCAGTCCACTTCCGACCGCAACGCCTGTGCTGCGATCGCCCGACGTGCTTCTACTGTACGCGCCTGCGCAGTCGAGTAACGGGGTCTATCTCACTGCGCAGAGATCGAGCGTAGTGACTGCGCGATCGCGCGCAGTGCCGCCGGAGAGACGTCACCAACCGCACGTGCGGAAATCGAGTCCGCCCCTGAATCCCGCAGCGCCTCGCGGAACTCGATGTTCGCTTCCGCCACCTCTGCCGCCTCGTCGTCATCCAGGTCCAGCAGGTAGGCGGGAGTGATGCCGGCATACTCGCTCACGCCCTCCAGCAGGCGAGTCCGTACCGAAGCGTCCCCGGTCCCCGCGAGAAGCGACGACCACTCGGCGGAATCTAGAGAGACCCCGCGTTCCGCCAGGTCTGCAATCAGCCTGTCGACATCGAAGGCTGAGCCGTCGACTCGAGGCGCATGGGCGATCGCGGCGATCCGCCGACCGAGCTCCTGGGGCCGCGTCTGCACCTTGGGCTCGATCTCGTCCGCAGCGCTGATCGACGCGGCGATTCGGGAGATCTCGTGAGGGTGCGTGCCGAGCGCGTGCGCGATGTTCTCGATGTCGTTTGCATCGAATGGAGCACTACCCCGCAGCCGTGCGTAGTAGTAGCTAGAGGACATTCCGGTGCGCTCGATGAGGTGCTGATTCGTCATCCCCGCAGCGTCGCGGAGTGTCGACACGGCGCGCACCAGGTCCATCGACCAGCCACCGGCCTCACCGAGCGAGCGTCTACCCACGTGAACAGGGTAGCGCCGTGCACATATCAGGGTTCCGCTTCTGTCTATTCGCGCAGACTCGAGGTATCATTATCTATATACGCAAATGCAGACCCGATCCCGTTCCGCTGTGTCGGGAAGGAGTTGAAGATCGCCGACCTGACCCAATAGAGCCTTCGTCAGAAGGGATTTTGCCCACAGCGCGTTCGACCAGCACTCGCGCGCTGAGCCTGCACCTTCGCACTCTGATGACCTCGCTATTGCGACTCGGTCCCGCGAGGTGCCTCATCGGCTCCACATGGAGCACCTAGGTGTCACGAACGCGCACTCAGCGCGCTGTCACTGAGGAAGGGGACGTCGTTGTCCGACCGAACCAGAGGACTTGATCAAGAATCGCGGCTCCGCGAACTTCACGACCATCTCGTTCGCTCCGTGGAGGAGTTGGTTACTGGAGATGATTGGAAGCGTGCGCTCGAGTTCGCGGCCAACTTCCGCTCACGATCGTTCAACAACACGCTCCTGATTTACGCGCAGCACGCCGAGGCGTATGAGCGCGGGCTGGTCGCTGTCGCGCTCCCCAGTTACGTCGCCGGCTTCAAGCAGTGGCAGGTGCTTGGGCGCCATGTGCGCGCTGGCCAGAAGGGGTACGGGATCTTCGCTCCTGTCACTGCCCGCTTCGCATCGAGCTTCCCGACGGAGGTCAACTCCTGGCGACGGCTCGGCCGCGGCGAGCGCCCTCGGACCGGCGAGGTCGTCCGGACGCGGATGGTCGGCTTACGGCCGGCGTACGTATGGGAGGTCTCGCAGACGGACGGAGCACCAATCCCGGAACTGCCCATGCCATCGTTGCTCAGCGGCGAGGAACCCCCCGGCCTGCAGGACGGGCTCACAAGTCTCGTCGAAGCAGCGGGATTCAGGATCCTCGGTACGCCGGATGCAGCATCGCTTGGCGGGGCGAACGGAAGGACAGACTTCGTCGGCCGGACGGTCACGGTGCGGGCGGACATGGACTCGGCGGCTCAGGTGAAAACGCTGGCGCACGAACTCGCGCACATCCAAATGCATGCACCCGACCGACACGGTTCATCACATCGCGGTATTAGCGAGGTCGAGGCCGAGTCAGTTGCGTTGATGATCGGCGCGGCGCACGGAATGGACACGAGCGGCTACACCACCCCCTACGTGTCGACTTGGGCGACCTCGGTCGAAGGCAGGACCGTCACGGACGTGGTTCGAGAGACAGGCGAACGTGCTCGACACGCAGCCGCCACGATCCTCGACAACCTGGACACGGCAAAGATTCGGCTGGGTGGCCCACCGTTGCCCGACGGCTCATTGCCCAGTCGGCCTCCAGCCGGCATGGGGCCGGCCTCCCCGGATCGACTGGATGTGCGACACGAAGCCCGGAGCTTCTGATGGAAGTGGGCGAGGTTCTCCTCAAGGCCCGTCGTATGCCCGTTCGCGAGGCGGCTCTCGCACTCGCTGGAGAGGGTGTGCCGATCTTTCCCTGCGTGAACAAGGGCAAGCGCCCGCTGACCCAAACGGGCTTCCATGACGCGACCAGCGATCGACAGTCTGTGCGCGCGTGGTGGACTCGCTGGCCCGATGCGAACATTGGGATCCCGACGGGCGACACTTCAGGCATTGAAGTCGTCGACGTCGACGTGACAGGTGCAGGATCCGGCTTCCCCTCGCTTGATCGAGCGCACCGAGCAGGGCTGATGGGGAGGGAACTAGCTCGAGTACGCACGCCGTCGGGAGGTCTACACCTCTACTTCCCCTCGAACCCGAACCTCCCCCAGAAGTGCTGGCAGGCCGCCGCCGCACATATCGACTTCCGCGGGAACGGCGGCTACGTCGTCGCGCCACCCTCGATCCTCACCACCCCCAACGGGCCAGTCCCCTACAGCCTCGTTTCGTTGTCGACGGCCGGCGCGACGCCCATTGACGCTCGCTCCCTCCGCGACTTCCTCGACCCGCAGCCACCACAACCGCGAACCGGACCGCTCGCACACCAATCCGCAGATGCCCGAAGACTGGCAGGTTGGGTGAGCAAATTGCAGGAAGGCGAGCGCAACCACGGGCTGTTCTGGGCCGCCTGTCGCCTCACCGAGGCCGGACAGACGCAGGCGACCATCGAAGAAGCACTGGCTCCCGCCGCCGCAAACGCTGGCCTTCCTGCGCCTGAGATCACTGCGACGATCCGGTCAGCAGTCCAACGGGCCGACACTCGTGCAGCCCACACATCATCACGCACCTGGTGCGAGAAGCCGACCCCGGGAAGCAGCAGACCACAAGGGAGGCGTCTGTCGTGACGACCCGCACGATTGTGCGCCTCCTCTCCGTACACAACGGCGTGGGTCCGGGTGTAGGGGGTGCGGATTCGCAGTCATTTCCGCGCGCCACCTCAGACGGGGGTTCGGTGGCGCTCCTGTTGTCCGAACGAAGAACCAGAGGGAGGCCGCAAATGATGGATGAAGCCCAATCCGACGTATCGCACCGGGACCCGAGCGTTGAGGACATCCATGCCACACACCGCCCGCACGGGATCTTAGACAAGGCCGAAACAACGGCACCTTCCCCGGGCCGTGCCACCCGCTCCCGCAGGAACCTCTGGCTGGTGAAACGGTCCGGCTCAGAAACAGGCATCGTATGGGTGCGCGCGTCCGACCTCCTCAGTTCCGGAACGGGGCGAATCGCCGGGCGAGGACTGCATCTGGAGGCCGAGTTGACTCGGCGCGTACGCCGAACTCCTGCCGCCACCCGCCGAGCGATCCGGGAACGGGCAGACCGGCTCCCACCACTAAGCGCATTCGGGCGAGGCCGGGGTTATGCGCCGATCAGCCGCGCCGAGCTCGGGCGGGACTGACCGATGAGCATCCTGCCGCGAGCGGGAACGCACACCTATCAAACAGGAGGTGCCGCGATGAGATCGAACACAGCCCGAGACGAGGGTCACAAACCGTTCCGCGATTCGGAAGGTCTCCGGAACCTCTTGGGTCGACTGCAGACGGATGACGGCACTCCCTGGAGAACGGACACCGAGGTCGCTGAGCTGATGCAGTATGCAGCCGATCGCTATGCCCGGCTCGCCCGAAAGCACGGCTTAGATCCGTGGGAGGCGGCTGCAGCAGCATTCGACGCGATGCGCGCACCGTCGACACTGCGCGCGGACGACCCATGGGCCTTGATCACGCGCGCTGTGCAGGTGACGTGCATCGCAGAGGAACGAGCTCAAGGTCTCCTGTGCTCGGTTCACCAGGCTCGACGACCGCGCTTCTCGGGCTTCCACGACGCCGAGCGAGTCAGCGGCCGCGAGCACGCTTTGCCCGATTACCACCCCGCGTTCCGCGTCGCCCCGGTCGATGCCCTCGTCGAGACATCATCGCGGCCAGAGGTGTTCTCGGCAGTCGAGGACGCGATCATGCTGTTCACCCTGCTCGGATGGCCAGCCGAATGCGCTCGAAGAGGTGTGGAGTACGTGTGCAGCCGGCTAGCGGATGCGCCATCACGCCCGTCAGCATATGAGTCCCTGCGCCGCGACTACGCCGCCCGCGCTCTTCTGGACATCCCGCAACCCGCTTGGACAGCAATGCTTAGAGCACTGTTGGGCTGCTGCGACCCGCTTCAGGCGCACACCGCAGCCGCTCGAGGGATCCTCCTTCGACTCCTCATCGGCGAACCACTCCGCACGCTCCTCCGCGACGATGACCTCGTCTCCGACATCGCCCTCAACAATCCGAAGGCTCAGCCATGACTGGAACTCCAGGACACATCGAGCTGGAGCGGTCGATCGACTCGATACGCATCGGGTCGCGTCATCGCACCGACCTCGGTGACATCGACGAGCTCGCAGCTTCCATCGAGCGCCACGGACTGCTCCAACCGATCACGGTGACGCCCGAGGGCGTGCTGGTGTGCGGGGCACGCCGGCTGGCGGCCCTGCGCCAACTCGGCGTTCGGAAGCTCAACGTGTGGGTTCGGTCGGGAGTGTCGGACCGGCTCACTCAGCTCCTCGCCGAGCAGGACGACGATGCAATGCACAAGTCTTTGTCGCCGACGGAATCAGCCACGCTGTACCGCGAAGTGAAGATGCTGTTGGCCGAGGATGCGCGGCGCCGGCAGGAGGCGACGAGGTTCGGCTCGCCCTCAGCACACACGGATTCCAACGGTGCTGCCAATATGGCAGGACCGTCGTCTCCCTCTGATGGTTACTCCCGGGCTAAGGCTGCATTACTCGTGACCGGTCGCCGGTCATACACGACGCTAGAGCGCATCAGCGAACTACAGCGGATAGCGAGCGACGAGGGGCTCGACGAGTCGCTGCGGGCTCGGGCAACCGAGGAACTGGCGCTGATCGACGGTGGAGGTGCGGTGGAACCGGCACATCGCCGCATGAATGAGAAGCTCACCCAGACTGAGCATGACCGCCGGAGGAAGACGACACGACGGAATGAGGGCATCCGCTCGGAAGCCCCTCCGGACCCGGTGAGGGCCCGAGATGCCGAGCGTGACGGCGGCGAGGATGGACTCGAGCAGATCGCCCGCGAAGCGCTGGCGCGAGTGCGAACGACGGGAAGAGACAGGCGCCGACAGTCAACAGACCGGCCCGTTCATGGGGATCACGCAGCGAGGCTGCCCGTGCGCTCGTTCGTCTTCTTGTGGGATGACATGCGTGAGTGGTGGCTTCGCTACGACGCGGCTGAAGTAGCGGGTGAGCTCACGAACGGGCAGTGGGAGCAGTTCGAGGCAACCATCAGCGGGACAATCGCGTTCGCGGATCAGCTGCGTTCTCTTCGTTCGGGCGAGAAGTCCCTAGGCGTCGCGAGCAGCGATCGGTGCACCTCGCAGACGACTCAGTTGATTACGCGCGCCAACAGGATCCCCCAATGCGTCTCGCCCACAGACGCCGCCTGATAATCGTCATCGGCAGCGGCATCGTTCTGACGGTGCTCCTGGTCGTCGGCCTGTATGGCCTGCTGCGGGCTGGTCCAGGTGGGAACGAGCCCGCGCAGCCACAAGAAGCATCGATGTCCTTGCGCGCACCTGTGCTTGCCGCTCGACCACGGCCGATTCTGGAGACATCAGATCCCGCAGAGTTTGCAACCAGAGTCGCCCGTGCCCTCCTCACCTGGGACACCCGCTACACGGGCGATTCGTCCAAGTGGGAACAGGTCGTGGTCGAGGCGGCGGATGCGGACGAAGCAGTCGCAGTCGCGTCTGACGTCCGTGCTTACCTGCCTGCTCCCAGTATGTGGAAGAGGCTCGCAGCCTATGGCACTCGGCAACGCTTTGAGGTGCAGTCGCTGAAGGTTCCAAGCACCTGGTCGACCGCCCTCGAACAGGCGACACCGGGCCAGATTCCGTCGAGTGCGGCGGCGGTCACCGTCGTGGGCACGCGACATCGGGAAGGCCTGTGGAAGGCGGAGCATGTGCGGACAACGCGCGCGGTCGCTCTCACGGTTTTCGCCGTCTGCCCCAAGGGGCACCCCTGCTCCGTCCTTCGCCTCTCACTGCCCGACCGGCCGCTTCCTTAGAGGTCTGACATGAAGAAGCTGGTCGGCACCCTCGCGGTGCTGTTACTCGCCACTCCCCTGGCGGGACTCGTGAGCGTTGCGGCAATCGTGACGCCCGCCGCGATCGCGTGCTCACCCGGTTCCCTTGTGGTGGGTGAGGTGCGAGAGTCACTGGCTGCGAACACAAGGGATGGCCGGTCAGTCCTCCTGCACAGGCGCCAGTTGATTCACGCCGCGACCATCACCACCGTTGGGGCGCGAACGGCCGGCGTTGGTCGGGAGGGAGTCGTCGTCGCCCTGATGGCTGCGCTCACCGAGTCAACGCTGCTGATGCTCGCCAACCCGCGTGCTTATCCGGAATCTGCTGACTACCCAAACGACGGGATCGGCTCTGACCGCGACTCACTCGGTGTGTTCCAGATGCGGCCGGCGTTCGGCTGGGGTACGGTCGCGCAGTTGATGGACCCGGAGTACCAGGCGCGGGCGTTCTTCGGCGGGCCATCGAGCCCGAACGCGGGATCACCGCGCGGGCTGCTCGACATCCCGGACTGGCGTAAACTCGATTCAGGCGCGGCCGCGCAGGCCGTCGAAGTCAGCGCGTACCCGGACCGTTACCAGGACTACCAACCGGTCGCCGAGGCGCTCCTCGCCGCCATCACTCGACTGGGCGGGACCGGCGGGACCATCGCCGGCGGCGCTGTCCAGGAGACCTCGCGCGTCGTGTTCCCGCTTCCGGCGGGCACGTACACCAGTACCGACAGCTTCGGCTGGCGCACTGACCCTGTCACCAGGGCCCGCGCTTTCCACGCCGGCAGTGACCTCGCAGCTCCGCTCGGCACGCCAATCTTCGCTGTGGCAGACGGAGTCGTCACCTTCGCCGGACAGCGGGCCGGCTTCGGAAACGTGATCATCATCGAGCACACCGTCGCCGGTAAGCGGACGGCCTCGTACTACGGCCACATGTACGACGCTGGCATTCATGTCGCGGCGGGCGAGACCGTGGCTGCGGGCCAGCACATCAGCGACGTCGGGTCCTCAGGCAAGTCAACCGGCCCCCACCTACACATGGAGATCCATCCCCGCTCAGCCCACGCGACCGTGGTCAACGCCGAGACTTGGCTGGCCGAACACAGCACAGGCGCCGTTTACGCCAGCGGGGTCACACTGAATGGATGCGTCGTCAGAAGGGCGGCGTGAGTTGGACGTCTCTCCGGACTTTGGTGCGGTCGGCGGGATCGCTAACCTGCAGAGCATCGTCGGCGCCCTATTGACGTTCGTGCTGATCGTGGCTGTTCTCATGATCGTCATCAGCGGAGCCGCCTGGGCGCTCGCGACCGCAAATGGACGCTTTGAGCACGCGGCACGTGCCCGGATGGGGCTATGGGTGGCCTGCGGTGCCACCATCCTCGCCGGCGTCAGCATCGCTTGGGTGAACTTCCTGCTGAAGCTCGGTGCAGGCCTCTGAAGCGAGCTTCTTCGAGACCGACGCCGTCGAAAGAGATGAATCAGCCTGACCGGTATACGAGGGATAAATCAAAAGTGCGGTTCGCGCCTTTCGACTTTCTCGAATTCTTCGAACTTCAGCTCGCTCGACAAGTTCTTGATGGCGAGCGCTCGTTGTACCACGCTCGTTGCGCCGCGGAATTCGTGGACAGCCGTGAACATGTCCCGCCACGGCGCGCCTGAGTGGTACTCGACACAACCTTGGCCCGGGAAATCTGCTCGCACAACGTATGTAAACGTCCGAGCATCCTTTCCCGCGAGCGGACGCTCGAGTTTCACTTCAATCCCTTCGGCTCGAAAAAGCTGTTCAATTCTTCCGGTATTGTACGTTGCCGAGATCATTAGCTTGCCGCGTAGAATCTCGCTGATAGCGCGCTGCGGAACCTGCCATAGATAGAAGGGCAGAACGAGGTGACCGAAGCGGTCATCTTCCTTACTCGGCATTGCAGAAATTGTTTGGCTTGCCCGGACATCACCACTGTCGGTGAATATTGAGTTCATGATGTCATCCGGCAGACTGGAATTCTTGACATTCTCTTCCGTAACCCCGTTTGGGTCATAGAATATGGCATAACCAACGAATTCGTCGAGTGAGAAAAACGAATAGCCATCAACACGCGCACGCCTTATAGCACGTCGGAGTTCGGCCCAGTGCGGCGCTTGTTCATCCCGTACAGAAACCGCGATGTGATGGCTGTCTCCCAGTTCCGTTATGGAGTGGAAGGGGAGGTCTCTGTGAGCTTTAGCGCGATCCATCCTCTGCAGCTGCTTTTTTAGACGCCGGTCCTCTCTTCGCTCCTGCACTGGTTGGGGATTATCAAGTGTCGGTGAAACTTGTGCGTTGTTATCGAAGGAATAGCCGGTTGAATCGTTGAACCACTCGTTCGATACAAGCGTGACCTCAAGGTTGACCTCTGCCGTACCATCCTCGCCCAAGATCGCGCTCTTACGGGTCGTCTTGAGTTCGAACGTTCGGAAGGCCGCTTGAGTAGGATCTCCGTCCTGCGGCCACATAAACGTGATGTCGCCGACCCTCAGAACATCTGTGATGTCATGGACAATGGGAAGGCCCTTTCCGGGACCCGTGAGAGTTCGAGCCATACCGAAGACGCCCCGAGTTCCATCGCTCTCAGTGGTCGGAATTGGCACGCGGTCATTCTCTGCGAGTGCAAATATGACTTTCCGGTTATGTAGGAGGACCGACCAAGCGACCGCATCACCAAGCCTCCGGCTCAGCCATCGGATCTTGCGGAGTTCCTCAAGATGAGGCATCAACTGGCGGTCCACTCGGGCACGCAACTTGTAGTCGCTGATCGCCCGCTGAACATCACACTGCAGAGCGAAGATCGATTCCTGGTCCCGAAGGAAAGCGTCGATGCCCTGACGCATGAAACGTCCATGGCCGACGTTGCGCGCAAGAGACTCAATCCGTCGGATGAAGCGAAAGCGCTGGCGGTCCTCGGCACTGTGCATCCCTTGATTCTGCACGAGGCCACCGACAGTCCCCTCTGATCTGGGCTGTTGAGCCGATCTGCTCGGTCGTAGGGCTACTGCCGGCCCGTCGTTCCTGGCAGTTAACCGGGGTCGCCGCGCGTACCTCAGCTTTGTCCGTGTGCAAGAGGGAGCAGACCGTGATTGATATTGATCCGAACGGGACGGGCCTGCCGGGGATCGACCAGCTGAGCATCATCGTGGGTGCGGTGATGACCCTTGGTCTTATCCTGAGCGTGCTCGCACTCATCATCTCGGCGATCGTGTGGGGGTTCGGAGCCAACTCCTCGAACCCACACCTGGCGTCCCGCGGAAAGCTCGGCGTGCTCGCGTCGTGCGGAGCGGCGATTCTTTGCGGTGCGGCGGTCACCCTCGTCAACTTCTTCTGGAACGTCGGCCAGGCCGCCTAGCTGACGACCCCGGGGCAAGACAATGAGCGTCTGCGACGTTCCAGTCATCGCTGAGGTCTGCAACTCGGTGGGTGAGGGCGCCGCATCCTTTGTCGCTGCGCCGTTCGATTGGCTCGCCAACGCGATGGGTTCGGCTGCCGCCTGGCTGTTCGAAACGGTCTGGGACGCGTTCGACACAACTACACTCGTCGACCTCACCGATCCTGCCTACATCGACGTGTACAACGTGCTGTTCGGCGTAGCCGTCTTCGTGACCCTCGTGTTCTTCTGCTTCCAGCTCATCACTGGACTCGTTCACCGAGATCCTTCGGCCCTCTCGAGAGCCGTGATCGGGGTCGTGAAGTCGGTGCTGGGCTCGTTCGTAATCATCACGATCACCGCCCTGCTGCTGGAGATCGTCGATCAACTTACGATCGGGGTCGTGCAGGCCAGCGGCAACACGATGGAAGGAATGGGCGACCGCATCGCGTTGCTCGCCGCCGGGCTGACGACGATCAATGTCGGCGCACCCGGAGTCGGGGCGATCGTGACGATCTTCCTGTCTGCGCTCGCGATCAGTGGTGCGGCGATCGTCTGGTTCTCGCTTCTCATCCGGAAGGCGCTCCTACTCGTCGCGATTGTCTTCGGTCCGATCGCCCTTGCCGGGGCGACTTGGGACGCCGCCAAGGGGTGGTTCTCGAAGTGGGTCGCTTTCGTGATCGCATTGATCCTGTCGAAGCTCGTGCTCGTCGTCATCTTCCTCGTCGCGGTCGCCCAGGTCTCCGCGCCGATCGACGCTGATCTCGCCTCGGTCAGCGACCCGATCGCGGGGATCGTCTTGATGTTTGTCGCCGCGTTCGCGCCGTACATCACGTACAAGTTTCTGAACTTCGTGGGCGTGGACATGTACCACGCGATGTCGAGCGAGCAGGAGGCCAAGTCCGCACTGAACCGCCCCGTCCCGGTGCCCAATGCAGCCATGAACCAGAACGCCAAGAAGGTCCTCGGAGATGCCCCCGACGGCGGGAATGGTCGAGCACCGCAGGGCGGGCCGACACCGCCGGCCGGAACAAGCGGTGGCGGAGTGGGTGTTCCTGCTGCTAGGCCACCGGCTGGACCCGGTAGCGCCTCGGATAGCGGAGTGGCCAGTGGCACTGCCGCCAACGCGGGAAAATCCGGAGCAGGCGGAGCCAGCCCTGCAGGGGCCGGTGTGGTAGCCGGCGCCGCCCTCGCAACAAACGCTGCCAAAGCGGGAGCTGACGGGGGCAACCGGGTGGGCCAGGGCGCCGACGGACACGCGCAGTCCGCCAGTGGCAACGCGACGTCGCCCGCTCTGAGCACGCCACCACCTGCTTCCCCGCGGCCGCGAACGCCTTTAGCAACACCTGACGCAGCGTCCTCGGCAGCCGGACGTGGACGGAAGGACGTGTAGCGGTGGACAGCGGATCGGATCGCTCCGACTTTCGCCTGGCGCCTGTGCAGTTCTCGCGCTTGACCCGACGGGGGGTCCTACTCGGCCTCTCGGCGCCTCAACTCATCGCCCTCGCCATCAGCATTCTCACCGTCGTCGCAGCGTTGTACACGGTCGGCGCCTCAGGCATCCCGTGGACAAGCCCGATCTGGGGTAGTGCAGCGCTTGCAGCCGTCATTTCAGTGGGTGGCCGCAAGGTCGTCGAATGGGTACCCATCGTCACCAGATGGGTTTTACGAACCGCGCAGGGGCAGCTCACTTACCGGCGACAGGTGATTCATCCCCGTCCGCAGGGAACACTGGCGCTTCCGGGTGATGCGGCTGCTTTGCGTGAGTGGGACGACCCGGAGTCGGGTGCCGTGATGATCCATGATCCCCATGCGCGAACTCTGACCGCCATCGTGACTCTCTCGCATCCAGCATTCGCGCTACTTGATCCGAGCGAGCAGCACCGGCGCGTAAGCGGGTGGGGCCGGGTGCTTGCCGGCGCCTGCCGATCCGGTCGTGTCGCCCGCATTCAGGTGTCCGAGCGAACCCTTCCCGATTCGGGCACGGGCCTCGCCGAGTGGTGGGAGCAGCACGGTGTTGACGACGGTAGCTGGAGCGCATCCGTGTATCGCGACTTGGTCAGCCTTGCCGGACCTGCTGGCGAGCGGCATGTAACCACGGTTTCCCTCTCACTCGACCTGGCGGCCGTGCCTCACCAGATTCGTGCGCAGGGCGGCGGGATGAGCGGCGCGGCGTCCGTCCTTCGTCAAGAGATGGCCGCCCTGGCGGGAGCACTTCGTGCGGCTGACCTCTCGATCGGCGGG